>Ga0194111_10000380_pt1 | contig 54238 bp, 39 predicted proteins | sample TA2KigC300mmetaG_FD_146194 | JGI IMG/M metagenome (GOLD analysis project Ga0194111, IMG submission 146194) | Freshwater microbial communities from Lake Tanganyika, Tanzania - TA2015033 Kigoma Deep Cast 300m | ecosystem: Environmental > Aquatic > Freshwater > Lake | place: Tanzania: Lake...
CCAGAGACAACCGCTCGATGGACAACCGCTCGGTGGTAGGGCGCGCAGTCCCCTGCGCGCTCTCCGGATAAGCGCTCGGTGGTAGGGCGCGCAGTCCCCTGCGCGCCGCCAACCGCTGTGGGCAGAGGGGGCTGCAGCGCGCAGTGGACTGCGCGCCCTACCTTGACCTGAAAGCTGTAACCTATCCCGAAATCTCATCTGTCAGATTCGCTTAGCCTGCCTCCAGCCAATCATACCCGCCGCGCCATCGCAATTTTCATTTCGCAGTTTCCCCCGCCTGGGCCGCCGCAGTCCGCCGCGCCTCGTGGTCCTTGCCCCGGGCCACAAACTCATCTTTGAACTTGGCCACCGTGCTCTGCACCGGCCACGAACACGCTTCGCCAAAGGCGCAAATGGTTCGCCCGCCCGGGATGCTATCGGCAATGCGCGCCAGGTACTCGGCGTCCTGGGCGCGCCCGGCGCCCTGGGTGAGCCGGCGCAACGCTTTGGCCAACCAGAGCGATCCCTCCCGGCAGGGGGTGCATTGCCCACAGCTCTCGTGGGCGAAAAACTCGCTGATGTTCGCCAGTGCCGACACCATGTCGGTGGTGTCGTCCAGGACGATAATTGCGCCCGAACCGGACATGCTGCCCGCGGCTGTGAGCGAAGTGAAGTCGTAAGGCAACTCGAGCACATCCAACGTTTGCTCGAGCTCCCGCCCGTCGGGTCCTGGTCGCTTGACCTTCACCTTCTCGCCGGCCTTGAAGATCTTGGCCGAGACCCCGCCCGGGATGATGGCCTTGAGGCGGCGGCTGGGGCGCAGGCCGTTGCCGAAGGCGGGGTCGAAGATCAGCTCGCCCAGGGTGACCTTGCCCACCTCGATCTCGTAATAGCCCGGCCGCTGGATGTGGCCGCTCAGAGAGACCAAGCGCGTGCCGGTGTTGTTGGGTGTGCCCAGCTTGGCGTACTCGGCGCCCCCCAGGGCCATCACGTGCTTGACCGCGCACAGGGTCTCGACGTTGTTGACGATCGTCGGGCAAAGATACAGGCCGAGCACGGCCGGGAAATAGGGCGGCTTCACCCGTGGGTAGGGCCGTTTGCCCTCGAGCGACTCGAGCAGCCCGGTCTCTTCGCCGCAGATGTACGCCCCCGCCCCGCGATGGACATAGACCTCGAGGTCATAGCCGGACCCGAGAATGTTGCGCCCGAGAAAGCCCTGGGCCCGAGCCTCGGCCAGGGCGCGTTCGAGGATCCGGGCGCCCTCGACAAACTCGCCACGGATGTAGATGTAGGCCAGATGGACGTCGTTGGCGTAGCTCGAGAGGATCAGGCCCTCGAGCAACTGGTGCGGGTCCTTGTAGATCACCTGGCGGTCCTTGAAGGTGCCAGGCTCGGACTCGTCGGCGTTGCAGACCAGGTAGATCGGTTTGCCGCTCTTGCGGTCGACCAGAGACCACTTCAGCCCGCAGGAGAAGCCGGCGCCGCCGCGGCCGCGCAGGCCCGAGAGCGTGACCTCGTGGCGGAGCTGTTCTTGGGGGCTGATCGGCTTACCGTCCGGGCCGGGGCGAGGCGCGAGGGCGAGCGCTTGGCGCAGGACGTGGTAACCGTCGTGGCGCAAGTAACAATCCAGGTCGGGCGTGTAGCCCGGTTGATCGAGGTGTTTGAGAATGAGCCGGTATTCGGAGGGCATAGCGATGGCTTGACTCTCGAGGCGGAAGCCCTAGGTTGGATTGCCGGCGGCGTTGCCGAGTGGTGTAACGGTAGCACAGCAGACTCTGGATCTGTTTGTCATGGTTCAAATCCATGCTCGGCAGCCAAACCACGGCCCTCACCCGCCTTCGCACTGCGCCAGCAGCGCCTCGGCCTGGGCCAGCGTCACCCCCTCGTGGCAGGCGTCATTGCACATCAGCACCGGCGCCGTGCCGCACCCGGCCAGGCACTCGACGAACTCGACCGTGAATTTCCCGTCGGGGGTGGTTTGCGGCCCGTGCGCGTGCCGATCCAGCCCCAACTTCTCGCACAGGTGCCGGTGCAGTTCATGCGATCCCGCCAAGGCGCAGCTCAGCGTCCGGCACACCTTCAGGTGGAACCGGCCCACAGGCGCTTGGCGGAACATCGGGTAAAAGGTGACCAACTCGAGGATGTTGATCGGTTGCAGCTCGAGCTTGGCCGCCGCCCATTCCATCGTCTCCGGCGCCAAGCAGCCGAAGTGGTCCTGGAGCGCATGCAGCACCATGACTGCCGCGCTCCGTTTCTGCGGGTAGCGCGCGATCAACTCCTCGATCTGCGCCTCGAGAGCGCTGGGCACAGTCACAGGCATGGGCTCGTCAGCGGTCGCATTCCCCCATCACAAAATCGAACGAGCCCAGAATCGACACCACATCGCTGACCATGCACCCCGGCAACAACCGGGGCAACACGCTCAGGTTCACAAAGGAGGGCGACCGGATCTTGAGCCGGTAAGGCGTGCCGCCTCCCCGACTGTTCAGATAGAACCCGAGCTCGCCTTTCGGGTTCTCCGCCCCGAAGTACACCTCGCCGGGCGGCGCGTTGACGCCCTGGGTCACCAGCAGGAATTGATGGATCAACTCTTCCATGCCCGTGAGGACCTTGGCCTTGGGCGGCAGGACCACCTTGCCGTCCGCAACGTTGATCGGTCCGCCCGGCAGCGCATCCAGGCACTGGTGCACCAGCCCCACGCTCTGCCGCATCTCTTCCATGCGCACGAGGTAGCGGTCGTAGCAGTCCCCCACCGAGCCCAGCGGCACGTCGAACTTGAGCTGGTCGTACACCAGGTACGGCTGCGCCTTGCGCACGTCGTAATCGACTCCGCTCCCCCGCAGATTCGGCCCCGTCAACCCGTAGTCGATCGCGACCCCCCGCGGAATCACCCCGATGTCCCGCGTCCGATCCACCCAGATCCGGTTGCGCGTCAGCAATTGCTCCACCTCGCCCAGGGTGACCACCACCTCGCGCAGGAATTGGCGGCATTGATCGGTCCAACCCGCGGGCAAGTCCCGCGCCAACCCGCCGATGCGCGTGTAGTTGGTGGTGAACCGCGCTCCGGTGAGCGCCTCGCACAAATTGTAGACCTTCTCCCGCTCGGTAAACGTGTGCAAGAACACCGTCATGGCACCCACGTCCATCGCAAAACAACCCACCCCCAACAAATGCGACGAAATCCGCGCCAGTTCACAACAGATCACCCGGATGAACTGGCAGCGCGCCGGTAACGCTCCCGCCAGCCCCAGCAGCTTCTCGACCGCCAACGCATAAGCCACGTTGTTCGCCAACGGCGCCAGGTAATCCAGCCGATCCGTGTAGGGAATGAACTGGGTCCACGTCATGTTCTCGGCGATCTTCTCGTCGCCCCGGTGCAGATACCCCACCTCCGGCACCGCTCGGGTGATCGTCTCGCCGTCCAGCTCGAGCACCAGCCGCAACACCCCGTGCGTCGACGGGTGCGATGGGCCCATGTTCAAGACCAGCTTCTCGCCCGGCAGATCCACGACTTCCTCGGTCGCCGTGGAGCGCGCAGCCAACGCCTCCGCCTCGGCGGCGCCGCGCGCGGCCGAGTCCGGCACCTGCATGTCGACCTGATGAGACATCACGACCACACGCTGCGCCGCCGCGCCTGCCAACCCCGCTCGGCCCCTCGGCGCGCCCGCGCGCTCAGCCAAAGAAAGCCACCTGGTTTGGCTCGCGCGCCCATGCGTCACCTCTCGAGGGCCCGCGCCCTGGGTTCGCGCTCGATGGCGTCCTTGCCTCCCGGCGCAGTCACAAACGGCCCCCCTTCGAGCGGGGCGGCTCGGGTAAAGGCCACCGCGGGTAACTCAGTCGGCTTGCCGGCCAGGGGGAAGTCCTTGCGCAACGGGAAGTACGGGTATCCTTCCCACATCAGAATCCGCCGCAAATCGGGATGCCCGCGGAACCCGATGCCCATCATGTCGTAGATCTCGCGTTCGTGCCAGTCCGCCGTGCGCCAGACGGTGGTGACCGTCGGCAACTCGGACCGCTCCTCGCTGACGTGGGTTTTGAGACGCAGATGACAGCGGTGGCCCAGCCCGTAGAGCTCGTAGACCACCGTCCAACGCGGGTCCTCGCCGTAGTTGTCGATACTAGTGATGTCGAGCAGGACCTCGCAGCCCAACACGCCCTTCGCGTGGGCGCACACTTCCGCGATCCGTTCTGCCTCGGTCACCAGAACGGTGGTTTCCTTCCGGAACTCGACCGGTTCGCCCAGCAGTTCGCCGAACCGGGTCCTGAGTTGGCTGGCTAGATCGCGGCTGGTCACTGGGGCATCGAGTTAGGAGACCATCACGGGGAAACGACCGGTCACGCGACCTGCTTGAGCGTCGCCAAGACCGGTTCCCGCGACACCTTCTGTTGCAGGCGCAGCAAGGCGTCGAGCAGGGCCTCCGGGCGAGGCGGGCAGCCGGCCACGTACACGTCGACGGGCAGAAGGGTGTCGATGCCTTGCAGGACCGCGTAACTGCGGTACATGCCGCCCGTCGAGGCGCAGGCCCCCATCGCGATCACCCACTTGGGCTCGGCCATTTGGTCGTAGATGCGCTTGACCACCAACGCCATCTTGTACGTGACCGTGCCCGCCACCACCATGACGTCCGATTGCCGCGGGGAAAACCGCATGACCTCCGCGCCGAAGCGCGAGATATCGAACCGGCTGGCGCCGGCGGCCATCAGCTCGATGGCGCAACAGGCCAGGCCCATCGGCATCGGCCAGATCGAGTTCTTGCGGAACCAGTTCATGGCCGCGTCCAGCCGCGTGACGACGACGTCGCCTTCGATTTTCGAGTTATAGCCGAGTTCCGCGTTGGTGTTCATCGAGCTTGGCGGGAGGCGGCCCGCAGAGACGCGCGAAAAGCTAAACCTCGACCCCCGGCCGCGCAAGTTGATTCAACTGCCCCAGAGGTTCATCGGATCGATGTCGATCGTCAGCCGGAGATCCTCCGGCAGGCGCAGAGCGGCCTCGAGCTCGGCTAGGGCGCGGCTCAGCTTGGTCATCTGCCGCGTCCGCACCATAAGGTGGTAGCGATAGAAGCTCTGCGCGCGAAACAACGGCGCCGGCGCCGGCCCCGCCAACACCAGCCCCGGCCAACCCCCCAAGCGCCGGTCCAGTTCCTTGCGCACATGCTCGGCGGCAAACTTGACCTTGTCCTCGTTGCGACCGCGCAGGACCAGCAAAGCCACCCGGCTCAGCGGCGGATATTGCAGCTCGGCCCGCATCTCCAGCTCTTGCTGGTAGAACCCGACGAAATCGTGCCGGCGGGCGTACTGGATGGCCGGGTGATAGGGAGTAAAGGACTGCACCACCACTTCGCCTTCGACGTCGCCGCGGCCGGCGCGACCCGCCACCTGGGTCAGGAGTTGGAAGGTCCGCTCGCCGGCGCGGAAGTCCGGCACATGCAGGCTTAGATCGGCGTAGACGATCCCCACCAAAGTGACGTTGGGAAAATGCAGGCCCTTGGCGATCATCTGCGTGCCCACAAGCAGGTCGATCTTGCCCGTGCGAAAATCGCCCAAGATCCGACGGTAATCTTCCTTGCGCCGCAAGGTGTCCGAGTCCATCCGCTGGATCGTCGCCTTCGGAAACAACCGCCGCAGCGCGTCCTCGACCCGCTGGGTCCCCACCCCCGCATAGCGAATGGCCGGATTCCGACACTTAGGCTCCGGACAAGCGGCCGGCGCGGCGGTTTCGTGCCCGCAGATATGGCACAACAAACGCTGGCGCGACCGATGGAACGTGAGGGCAACGCTGCAGTTCGGGCACCCCGCCACATAGCCACACTTGGGACACTGAAGCGACGTCGAGTAGCCGCGCCGGTTCAAGAACAGGATGATCTGCTCGCGCCGTTCCAGCCGAAGCGCCATGGCTTCCCGGAGCTGGTTCGAGAAGATCGGCACACCGTGCTCTCGGCCGCCCGAGCCTGCCCGGCACAAATCCACCACCCGAACCACCGGCAACCGCTGGTCGTCCACGCGCGTGGGCAGTTCCAGCAGCTCATACTTCCCGCGCTGGGCATTGTGGTAGCTCTCCAGCGAAGGCGTTGCCGATCCCAACACGACCACCGCGCCTTCCCGTTGGCCCCGCCAAACCGCCACATCCCGCGCGTTGTACCGCGGAGCCTCCTCCTGCTTGTACGAGTGCTCGTGCTCCTCGTCCACGACGATCAGGCCGAGCGGTTCGACCGGCGCAAACACCGCCGAGCGCGCCCCAATGACGATCCGGGCGCGGCCCTGGCGGATCTTGTGCCATTCATCGTGGCGTTCCCCACCCGAGAGGTGGCTGTGCAACACCGCCACCAACGTCCGCACCGGCCCGGCGCAAAACCGCGCCTTAAAGCGTTCCACCGTCTGCGGGGTGAGCGAAATCTCCGGCACCAACACGATCGCGCCCCGGCCGCTTTCGAGCGCATGCGCCAAGGCCTGCAAGTAGACCTCGGTCTTCCCGCTGCCCGTCACCCCGTGTAGCAAAAAGACCCGAGCCGCACTGCCCGCGGCCGTCCCAGCTCCGCCCGGCCCTCGGTCCAGCCCCTGCCGAATCGTGTCTAACGCGCGTTGTTGCTCGGGATTAAGGGTCAAGGCTTGCGTCGGCAGGATCGCCTCTTGCGCGTACGGATCGCGCTCCGAGACCTGCGGCGCCAGGGTCACCAAGCCGCGATCCTCGAGCCGCCGCACGGTCTCGGCGGTGGTCCCGGTGAGCCGAAGCAACTCCTGCAACGAAATCTCGCGCCATTCCTCGATCACCCGCCAAACGTCCGCTTGGCGGCGGGTCAGTTTGGGGAGCGGTCCGGGGCCGGCTCGGGCGGTGACTACCAACCGCTCGCGCCAGCCGTCTTCCTCGCGCCGGATCGCCTCCGGCAACACGCTCTTGATCGCCGTCTCGACCGAGCAGCAGTAGTAATCCGCCATCCACCGCGCCAAGGCGAGCACCTTGGGCGTCACCAAGCTCTGCTTGCCAATGACTTTCAGAATCGGCCGAAGATTGGCCCGCGGCGAGTCCGTACCCACCGCCGTCACGCACCCGAAGACCTGCCGCGGCCCAAAAGGCACCTTCACCCGGCTCCCCACCGTCACCCGGTCAGCCAACTCCTCCGGCACCAAGTAGTCGAACTCCCGGCGCAAGGCGATCTCGAGCGTCACGCGCGCGATCATGGCCCCGAGAGCGTCAGCCCCCCTCGAAGGCCCGTCAAGCCGGCGCTCGCACCCCCTCGCGGTCCGAGCCTCCCGTTTCACCTGCGCCCAGCGCCGCCTCAGAAAAAAACCCCAGATCACCCGCAACCCCGCTTGATACCGCCTCCTCCGGCTGGCATAATGGACACTACGAATTGCGAATCGTCTTATGAAAACACGTCACTACTCGCTTAGGAACCCGATTCCCAAGCTCGCACCCGTCCGCCGCTGCCTGCGCGGCCTCGCCCGCATGGCCCTGGCCATGCTCGCCACCGGCCCGTTGGCGGCCGCCACGGTCACCCTCTACACGCAGGATTTCGAAGGCTTCACCGACTCGGCCGCTAACCTCGCGGACACTGCGGACGCTAACCCCACCACCGCCGAGTTCACCATCACCGACGACAACCCCGCCGGGGGTGTCGCAGGTAGCGGCGTCCAGGTGGCCGGCTGGCTCGGTCGCTCCGGCACCAAATCCCTGCTCGTCCGCACCGGCTCCGAGGCCGTCCTCCAGCTCCAGCAAGCTCGCAGTGGCATGCGCTATCAATTGGACTTCCAGCTCTACGTCGTCAAGGAAAGCGGCGACCGCAATTTCTACGTGATCGTCCGCGCCATGGGTTCGGATACCAACGGCGAGGATTTTCTCGCCTACCGCTCCGATCGCAGCGCTACCGCCGGGATCTTCTATTATGACGGCATCGCCGGCGACGGCGTGGCGGGCTGGCAAGCCACCGGCGCGCAACACCTCGAGGGGCAATGGCAACATCACCGCTTCGTCTTTAACATGGCCACCCTCAAGTTCGATCTGTTCATCGACAACATGAACACCCCGGTCGTCAGTAACGCCGACCTCTCCCGGAGCGGCGCCGCCGTCCCCACCGCTATCATCCTCCGCCACGAAGGCAATTCCGCCGACGACGGCTACTGCGCCTTCGACGACATCGCACTCACGGTCGAGGACTCGCGCGACTTGGCGACGACCTTCACCGAGGGTTTCGAGACCTACCCGGCCGCGGCCTTGGGCTCAGCCGATGACGCCGACCCGCAGGGCGCTTGGATCACCACCGAGGCGGACGGCACCGGCGACAACAAACCGCTGAACCCGGCCAAAGTCCAGGTCGTCGGCAAAACCGTCGTCATGCCCCGCTCAGGCAACCAATGCCTCAAGATCGAGGGCGGCCAACGCGCCGGTGTCACCTTCGCCTGGGGCAGCGCCCCCGACGCCGACGTGCAGATCACCTGGTGGGCGCGCGTGCCGGCTTCCGTGAAAGGCCAGCAGGCAAACTACCTGCGCATGTCGCTCTACGGCCTCGAAGACGGCCGCCACGACCAAGGCGATTGCGCCCTGCTCGGCTATGGCTCACGCGACGCCAACGTAGGCGACGAAACCTCGCTCACCATCTTCACGACCGCTTGGCAGGATACCCCCGTCGATTTTACGCCCGACACCTGGGAACAATACCGGCTCACCACCCACACCGCCCAAGGCACCTACTCGCTCATCAAGAATCCCACCGGCGCAGACCCGCAGGTCATCGCCGACCGAGCGCCGTTCATCGGAGGCGCGCGGACTTGGGGACCGATGCTCGTCGCCGCCTGGAGCTCGTCGAACGGCTCCGGCCATCCGCCGGTCTATGTCGACGACATCGAGATCAAGTCCGTCGTTTCGAATCCGGAACCGTTGCCGGATCCCTACACCCCCACCATCGCTGGCGGCCGCTTCGAGAAGGTGACCGAACTAAAGGTCGGCGGCCCCGTCGGCGCCGTGGCCGTGGACCCGCGCGATAACGCCACCGTCTTCTTCGCTTACGACACCCCCAGCGGCGCCATCCACCGCGTCCGCAAGACCGGCAGCGGCACCTGGGCCGTCGACGAGCAACCGCTCGTCCAGAACCTCGATCGCCCTTCGGGCCTCGTCGTCGACGCCAACGGGACCCTCTGGTGGACGCACGATTACACCCAGCGCCTCATGCGCCTCCAGGCCCCGTGGGAGAACCATACCCCCGAGACCGTAATCGAGAACTTCGGTGAAACCGCCACCGACGACGACCCGATCGACCTGGCCATCGCTCCCGCAACCTTCAACGGCGCCCTCGGGCGGCCGAACTGGATCGTGGTCGCCGACCGCGGTTCCGACGGCGACGCCAATAACGCCCTCTACCTGGTCGATCCGGCTACGACCGACCTGAACCAGAGCCCCTACAACAACTTCCTCGTGCCCCCCACACCCGCCGACTTGGGCAGCGCAAACCTCAATGCCATCGCCCCCTTGGGCGCCCGCGGCGAAGTCGTGGTCCTCAACATGGACGGTTACATCACCGCCGTGGACGCCAACGGCTGGTTCCGCTACCTCCCCCTGCCCACACCCTACCTGGACCCCTTCGCCTCGGTCGCGCCCCTGGCGCTGGCCGTCGATCCCACCACCGGCCGCGTGTGGGTCGCCGACGACCTCCTCGACCAGGTCTGGTCTGTCGGGTCCGAACTCGCCAACCCCGCGCCGGACCGCCTCGAGCTGAGCTTCCCGCTCACCAACCCCTCGCGTCCGGATATGCAGATCCGCTTCCACGATCCCGGGATGGAGTTTGCCCCGAACGGCGCTTTCCTCGTCGTGGCGGACGGCAGCACGGTCAACGGCGGCGGGCGCTTGCTCATCTTCCACAGCGAACAACCCGACCCCATCCAACCTTTCCCGCTCACCCACGTCGAGCTCAGCCCGCAGGGCCTGCGCCTCGAATGGCAAGCTGCAGGAGGCGCTCGCTACCGCGTCGAGCGCGCCACTCAATTGGGTGTCGCCGGCGCCTTCGCTCCCATCTCGGGCGAACTGACCAACACGAGCTACACTGACACCGCGCCACCCGCTGGCACAGCCTTTTACCGAGTCGTCGCAATCCCCTGAGGGCGCCTCCGCCGGGCACCCGGCTCGAGCAAGCGCGGCCGCCCGAGCGGCGGCCGCGCCTTCTGGACGCTGGGCCCACCTCGGGGTTTGGAGATAGCTCCTCCGCGAGGACGACGCGCGCGGAAGCAGACTCGGCGTGGAAAGGACCGCCGCCCATGGACCGCCCACCGATCGAGGCGCGGACGCGCACCCTCGATGCCCTTGCGCAGGCGCCGCTGGACCTCCTGGTCGTCGGGGGCGGCATCGTCGGCGCTGGCGTCGCCCGCGACGCCGCCCTGCGCGGGCTGCGCGTCGGGCTCGTTGACCGCCACGACTTCGCCTTCGGAACCAGCAGCCGCTCGAGTCGGCTCCTCCATGGCGGCATCCGCTATCTGGCACAAGGCCGGTTGGGGCTGGTGCGCGATGCCCACCGCGAAAAAGGCGTCTTGCGCCAAGTGGCACCCCACCTGGTCGCGCCTTTACCGTTTATCTTCCCCGCTTACAAGGGCCGCGGCTGGCCGCTGTGGCAGTTGCGCCTCGGCGTCAAGCTCTACGATCTGTTGTGCGCAGCCTGGGGCGCCGATTCCTCAAGTGCGCTCCCGCGCGAGGCCGTGCTCGCAAGAATCCCGGGCCTGCGCCCGCTCGAACTGGCTGGCGCCGTCCGCTACTTCGACGCCCTCACCCAAGACGCCCGCCTGGTGCTCGACACCCTCCATTCCGCCGCCAACGCAGGCGCGTTCCTGGCGAATTACCTGCGCTTCGACCAGGCCCTCGAGCAACGGGACGGCTATGCCTGTCAGCTCTATGATGAACGGGCGGCTTGCCCTCGCGAAATTCGCGCCCGCCGAGTTGTCAACGCCACCGGGCCCTGGGCCAACTCGATCCCCTCCAGCCAGGTTCGCCTTCGCTTGACCAAGGGCATCCACCTCGTGCTCGACCGCCTCCGCCTCCCTATTCAGGAGGAAGCCGTTGTCATTACCGAAGGCGCCCGTCTGCTCTTTGTCATCCCGTGGGGACAACGTGTGATCGTGGGCACCACCGACACCGACTACCACGGACCGGTCGCCGAGGTGCGCACCGAACCGGCAGATGTCCAATACCTCCTGAGCACCGCCAACCACTTCTTTCCCCAAGCTCACCTCGCCGAAGGCGATGTCCTCAGCAGTTGGGCCGGTTTGCGCCCCCTCATCGCCAACCCCCAGGGCGTGCCCTCGGACCTCTCCCGCTCGCACAGCATCACCTCGCCCCGGCCGGGCTGGTGGGATGTCGCAGGCGGCAAGCTGACCACTTACCGTCTCATGGCTGAGCAGACCGTCGACCGCGTCTGTCGCTCCCTCGGCAGCGAGTTCGCCCCTTGCGAAACCGCCAGCCGCCCGTTGCTGAGCGGCGCGGAAGTCAACGGAGCCAGTGGCATTCTCCCACCCGCGTTCGCCCGCGAATCGGTCGAGCATTGCTGCGCCCGCGAATGGGCCTTCCACCTCGACGACGTGCTCGTCCGCCGCACCAGTTGGGCGCACTACCATGGCGCAGGCTCCGATCAAGTCGATCAAGTAGCCGGCTGGATGGCGGATTGCCTCGGCTGGACCTCAACGCAGCGTGTCGAGGAAGTCCAGCGCTACCTCCGCACCGCGGACTGGCCTCCTCGAGGCCACAAAACCCCTTAGCGTTAGCGGCTCTAGCGGCGCTGCGTTGAGCGGTTCCTGCGCTTCCTCTGCCTTGCTTTGCCCCGCTCGCCCCGGCTACATCCAGCCCCAATCCAGTCATTCTGCCACGATTATAGTTATTGACAGCAAACGATGGTCCGAAGCGAGGACGAGCGAGAAGCAAATCCTGCTCGATGAGAAGGGCTTTAAGAGCGTCAGACCTCCCTTACGGCCGACCGCTGACGGCTCGGGGAAGGAAGGGGGGATGGGGTCGGGCGCGAAAGGCGAAGAACGGCGGAAGTGGCACTAAGCACCGACCGGGCGCTGACGTTGGCCGCCTAATCTATAAGACAGTTTTAATATAGTTGACACTGACGGCTCGGGTAAGGGGAAGTGCGATTGCGGCGGGGGTTGGGCGCTGGAATGACGAAGGTGGCCTAACCGTCGACCGGGCGTCCATGAGGGTCGGCGAATCTGTGAAACAGGTTTATTATAATTGACACCAACGAGCTTCTGATCGGCTTGGGCTCCAGGCTTTAGGCTGGCCTTAGGCTAGCCGGCGCCGGCTGATGTTCATGGGCTCTTGTTTCTGGCCGCAGCAGGATGGGCATCGGCCCGGAACCTCATCGGAATCCCATGGGTCTGCCAACTCCAGCACGAGGTTCCACAACCGGCCCAGGATGGCCGGCAAGGCGGCTTGCAGCGGCGGCGTCAGGGTGGTGCCGACGGTAAACGGGTCCGCTACCTCGATGGCGAGGATCAGCACGCGGGTGGGCATGGGGAGGCCGAGCTGGCGACCCAACGCCAAGGTCTCGCCCACACCTAGGAAGTGTGGGGTCACGCCAGCGAGCCGCCTGAGGGCTGGGGCGTCAAGTTCGTGGACAGTCCCCACGGGGGCCCGACCGGTTTGGATCGCATCGACGAGGATGACCGTCTGGTAGCCCACCAGGAAGTCGAGCAAGGCCAAGCCCATCTCGGTGGTCTCGCACACATCGATCGGGAGCGGGTGTCGGCCGGCTAATCCGGCGCGGAGTTCGCGAACCGCCAACAAGCCAACGGCATCATCGGTCAGGATGTCGTTGCCGAGTCCCAGGACCAAGATCCGGGGCGTAGACGCCGCGGCGGGGTAGAAAACCGGGCCGGCTGGCGCCCGATCCGATTCGGCCACCGGCGAAGCCACACGCGGCACCGCGGCGGGGTCAGCGGCGCAGTCGTGCACGAGGGCGTGAATAGAGGCAGTGGGCACGGGTGATGCGTTCAAGCCAACGGGCGATCTGAGATGGCGCGCTAGCCCTGGCGCAGCTCCTGGAGGAGGTGGCGGTGGCGGTCGTAGATCTTGACCAACAGGGGCAGGTGGCCGGGCAACGAGTGCGTGGCGCAGCCGAGGCAGGGGTCGTAGGCGCGGAAGGCCATCTCGACCTTGTTGAGCAGGCCCTCGGTGACTTGGCCGCCCTTGATGAGCCCTTTAGCGGCGCGCTCGACGCTCATGGCGATGCGGGCAGCGTTGTTAGCCGTGGCGACGATCAGGTTGGCCATGGTGATGCAGCCGCGCTCGTCGGTTCGGTAGTGATGGAACAGAGTACCGCGGGGGGCTTCGACGACGCCGATGCCTTCCTTGGGCACGTTCGTCGGCACGCGACGGACTTCCTGGCTGGTGATCTCCGGATCGTTGAGCAATTTTTCCATAGTCTCGGCGGCCTGGACCATCTCGACGATGCGCGCCCAGTGGTTGGCGAGGGTGTGGTGGACGGGTTTGCCGCCGAGGGTTTTGTAGAACTCGTCGCAAGCGGCCTGCGCCTTGGGCGTGGCCATACCGTCGGAGGCGTTGAGGCGGGCCAGCGGTGCGACCGAGTAGATGCTGGTGTCCGGCCCTTCGGTGAATCCCTTCCAGCCGCGCGGTTTGAGGAAGGTAAACTTCATGTAGCTCCACGGCTCGACGTGTTCGGCCACGAAGTCGCGGTATTCTTGCGCAGTGAACTTGTAGATTTCCTTGCCGTCGCAATCCACGACGCGGAGCTTGCCGTCGTAGAAATTGACCTTGTTCTGCTCGTCCACCATCCCCATGTAACAGGTTTTGTGGGTGTAGGCGTCGGAGGTGATGAGCTTCACGTAGTCCGAGTTCTTGAGCACGATGTCTTTGAAGACCTGCAGAGTCCACTCGGCGAACTCGACGCCGTCTTTGGCCAGTTCCTTGAACTTGGGCAGCTCGGCGGGATCGAGGGCTTTGCTGACGCCGCCCGGCAGGCCGAGCACCGGGTGAACGACCTTGCCGCCGAAGTAGGCGATCAGGTCACGCAAGCGGCGGCGGGTGGCGATGACTTTCTTGCCGGCCTCGAGGCCGACCTTGCCGATGACGCCGACGATGTTGCGCTCGGCCGGCGGCGCCTCGGGGCCGACGATGAAGTCCGGCCCACCGAGCACGAAGACATGCAGGGCGTGGTCTTCGAGCATGAAGGTGTTATAGACCAACTCGCGGATCTTCCGGCCGGGCGCGGTGGGCGGGGTCTGGTAGAGGTCGTCCAGGCACTTGGTGGAAGCCATGTGATGGGCTGTGGGGCAGACGCCACAAATGCGGCTGGTGATCTGTGGCATGTCTTCGGCGGGCCGGCCGAGGCTGAACACCTCGAAGCCGCGCAACTCGGGGACTTGTAGGTAGGCGCGTTCGACATCGCCCTTTTCGTCCAGGTAAATGTCAATCTTGCCGTGCCCTTCCAGGCGCGTGATGGGGTCGACGGTAAAGCGGCGGCGGCCCATCTGATAGGCGGCGTTGGCGCGGGCGGAACCTTGATTGAAGGTGTCTTTGACAGCTTGTTCCATAGCGAATCCTTTCCCTTTACTTGACCGGGAGCGTCACTTTGCGGCGCACGAGGCTCTTGGCAAGTCCGTACCGGTAGAATGTGCCCACGGGATCGGGAATCCCTTCGAGCACTTTGTTGATGTCGGCCTCTTCCTTGGGCGCGACGTTGGCGCAGAGGGAGGACATGATCTTGAGGCCTTGGTCGCGCACGCGCGAGGTTGGGCCGAAACAGCCGGTGCAGGGCATGCCGCCGCAGGTGCAGGCGGCCTCGCAACCGCTGCGGGTGCTTGGCCCCATGCAGACGACGCCCTGGGCCAGGAAGCATTTCTCCGGGTCCATCAACATCTGATGGGGCCTTTTGAAGTGCGTGAAGCTGACATTGGTCGGCTTGCTGGCCTTCCGGGGGCATTCGTCGCAGAGCGCGATGTCCGGCGCGATGACCGAGCCCTTCGGAGGCAGTCGGTTTTCGAGCAGGGCGGTCACAGCGGCGCTGGTGATCTTCGGCGTGGGAGGGCAGCCGGGCACATAGTAATCCACGTCCACCACTTGGTCGAGGGCACGGACGACGTGGTGCAACGCTGGCAGCGTGGGGTTGTGGCCGTTGTGGGCGAAGCTCAATTGGGGGCGGGTTTTCTGCTCGTTCACCACCGAGGGAGCGTCTTCGTAATTGAACTTGAGGATTTGCTCGCGCGGGAACTGGTTGGCCAGGCCAGCAATGCCGCCGAGGTGAGCGCAGGCGCCGTAGGCGATCACATACCGGCTCTTGCGGCGGAGCAGGTGTGCCATTTCCTCCTGTTCGGTCGAGCGGATGGCGCCGTTGAGCAAGGTCGCCACAATGGACTTGTCGGGCATGGCCTCGAGGTCCTTGTATTTGAAATCCATGGCCACCGGCCAGAGGACAATGTCCACTTTCTCCACCACGCCCAGAATATCCTCGGCGAGGTCCACCACGGTTTCTTCGCAGCCTCCGCAGGAGGCGCACCAGTAAAAGGCAACTTTGGGCTTAGGCATGAGCGGGTTCCGGGGTTCGAGGTTGGGGCGCGTGTTCGGCGCAGCCGGAGGCGCCGGAGGCCGCCTCTTGGGCAGCGACGCGTTGGGCAAAATGCTCCATTTCCCGGTCCCACTCGTGGAATTTCTCGGGGATACCGAGCGGGCCCAGCGCGGTGAGGGTTTCGGTCATCTCGTTGACGACGCGTTTGACCTTCTCGCCTTCGGCGGCGGAAATCCATTCGAGGCGGAGGCGATCGGGTTCGATGCCGAGGTCTGCCACCATCCGTTTGAGCATCTGGAAGCGCCGGAGGCACTTATAGTTGCCCTCAGCGTAGTGGCAGTCGTTGGGGTGGCAGCCGCCGATGAGCACGCCGTCGGCGCCCTTGGTGAGCGCGTCGATGACGAACTGCGGGTCGACTCGGCCCGAGCACATGAGTCGGATGATGCGCGCGTTAGAGGCGTGCTTCATGCGGGAGACGCCGGCCAGGTCGGCGGCGGTGTAGGTGCACCAGTTGCAGAAGAACGCCACAATGCGGGGCGTCCATGGGCCGCTGGAAGCGGGGGATGATCTGGTCATAAGAGTGTCACTGCTGGGTCAAGGGCGAGAAGCTCGCAATCCGAAAGCCGGGGCAGGTTAGGGGTTGTCTGGTCGCCGCGGCGGCGGTAGAGTTCGCCCGATGAAAGTCGAGGACGTTAAAGAGGTCGTCGAGCGCCAGCCGTTTCGGCCGTTTACCGTCCGGCTGAACAACGGCGCACGCTATACCTTCAGTGAGCCGAGGAATTTTGGCGCGCCGAAGAACTACCGGGTCATCTACTATTTCGGGGAAACGGACTGGGTGATGCTCGACCTCGACAGTATCGCGGAGATCATCCACCAGTAGCGCGCCGGCGGCAGTGGCGCACGACGGGTCGTCCCCCTGCGTGCGGTCTCGGGGTTGGGATTTCGGATAGGTTTCGGAGTTCATGTCAGGCCGGCACTGGAGCCAGCACGCCACGGATTTCGCTGAAGATTTCCTCGTCCTCGAAGAGGTTCTGCACGATCGAACCGCTCGGGCAGGAGGCCACGCAGGTGCCGCAGCCTTTGCAGAGCGCCTCGTTAATGAGGGCTTTCTCCCGTGTCTCGTCGAAGCTGATGGCCGTGTAGGGGCAGAGCGGGATGCAGGATTTGCAGCCGCTGCATTCGTCCGCGAGGATGTAGGCGGTGTTGGGTTCCTGCTCGATATGGCCCTTGTCGATCAGGGCCATGGCTTCGGCGGCGGCGGCGCCAGCCTGGGCGACCGAATCCGGGATGTCTTTGGGACCCTGGCAACAGCCGGCCAGGAAGATGCCGTCGGTGAAGGTGTCCACGGGTGCCAGTTTGCAGTGGCGCTCGAGGAACCAGCCTTCGGCGCTGCAGCTCAGGTTGAACATCCGCCGCAGATTCTCGGCGTCGGGGTGGGGCTCGAGTCCGACGCCGAGCACGACCATGTCCACGGGGATTTTGAGGATCTTGTTGGTCAAGGTGTCCTCCGCCTGGACGACTAACCGCCCGGTCTGGCCGTCGTCGAGGTCGGGATAGACATCGGCCACTTTACCGCGGATGAGGTGCATGCCTTCCTCGGCGATGCGGTTGTAGAACTCCTCCATGCCTTTGCCGGGGGTGCGCATGTCGATATAGAAGTTATACACTTCGGCGTCGGTATGTTCCTTGATGAGGTGGGCGAGCTTGAGGGAGTAGAGGCAGCAGACGCGCGAGCACCAGCGATTGGTGTTTTCGTCGCGCGACCCGACGCAGTGGACTATAGCGACCTTTTTGGGGCGTTGGCCGTTGCGCAGGATCAGGTCTCCCTCGGTGGGTCCAGAGGCGTTGATGAGTCGCTCGACCTCGAGGGCGTTGTAGACGTTGGGATAAATGCCGTAGCCGTAGAACGGGGTGCGCTTCGCGTCGAAGATCTTGAAGCCGGTCGCCATGATGATGGTGCCGACGGTGATGTTCTTGAATTCGTCGGTTTGGCGGAAGTCGATCGCCTTGCGGTCGCCGCAGGCCTCGACGCACGTCTTCTTGCACTTGTCGGACACGGTGTGGGAGCCGTCCGGGTTTTTGCCGCGCTTGAAGTTCAAGCAGACTTCCGGGTCGATCATGGTGACGGGCGGGATGGCTTGCGGGAAGGGCAGGAAGACCGGCTTGCGTTTGCCCAGGCCGAGGTTGAATTCGTCCGCGAACTTCGGCTCCCTGTAGACGCAGGCATCCACACACTCCTGACAACCGGTGCAGAGGTCTTCGATGATGTACCGCGGTTTCCGGCGCACGGTGACCTGGAAGTTGCCCACGTAACCGTCCACCTTGCTCACTTCCGAGTAGGACCAGAGGTGGATGTTCTCGTGGGACCCGGCGGAGGCCATCTTGGGGGAGAGCACACACATGGCGCAGTCGAGGGTGGGATAGGTCTTATCGAACTTGGCCATGTGCCCGCCGATAGTCGCCTCGCGCTCGACCAGGTAGACCATTTTGCCGGCCCGGGCCAAGGTGAGGGCGGCGTGAATGCCCGCGATGCCGCCCCCGACGATGAGGACGTTGGGGTTGATGGCGACTTTCTTCACCTCGAGCGCCTTGTGGTGAGGCACGCGATCGATGGCGGCCCGCGCCAGGGCCATGGCCTTGCGGGTGGCCTCGGTGCGGTCGGTATGGACCCAGGAGTTGTGCTCGCGGGTGTTGACCATCTGAACTTGGAAGGGGTTGAGGCCGGCGGCCTCGGCGGCCTTGCGAAAGGTGCGCTCGTGCAAGAGCGGCGAACACGCCTCGACCACGATCCGGTTGAGGCGGTTCTCGCGGATGTCCTGTTGGATCAGTTCCTGCCCGGGGTCGGAGCACATGTACTTGTAATGCCGGGAGACGGCCACATTGGGCAAGGTGGCCACATACTTGGCGACCGCGGCGACATCGACCATGCCGGCGATGTTGGTGCCGCAGTGGCAGACGTAGAAGCCGATGCGCACCGGTTCGTGTTTCTTGGGTACAATGGGTTTCATAAGTCGCTTCAGGCGAGGGATTCCGCGAGCAGTTCCACCACGTCCCGCACCACCATGGGCCGGTCGTGTGGAACGACTTTCAGTGCGTCTTCAAAACGCGACACCTCGTAGGGGCAAGCCACCGCCAGCACGTCGGCGCCGGTGGCGATCGCCTCCTTGACGCGGCGCTCGGAGAGGCGCTCGAGGCCCTTCTGCTTGTAGTAGGTGTCCAGCCACATGCCGCCCCCGCCCCCGCCGCAGCAGATCGCATTGGCGCGGTGATGGACCATCTCGACCAGCTTGACGCCGGGAATCGCCTCGAGCAAGGCGCGCGCCTCATCGTAGGAGCCGCCGGCTCGGCCCAGGCAGCAGGGGTCGTGATAGGTCACGCGGCGATCGAGCCGCTGGGTGAGGAGGGGCCGGAGCTGCGGGAGGTGACGCGCGAAGAACCCGGTCGTGTGTTCGACCGGCGCCTGCAAGCCGTACATGGGGTAGCGGATGCGGAAGGCATTGAAGGCGTGCGCATCGCCCGTGACGATGCGGTTGAACCGATATTTGTTGAAGACCTCGAGGTTGTGGGCCGTGAGCGTCTCGAAGAGGCCCGACTCCCAGGTCAGTTGCCCGCAATCGCCGGCGCATTTCTCCTCGTTGCCCAGAATGGCGAAGTCCACGCCCAAGGCGTCAAAGAGCTTGGCGGTGGCGCGACTGTTGTCTTGCCCGCGGGCGTAGAAGGAGGTGTAGCACTCGACAAACCATAGCACCTCGACCGGTCCGTTCGATTGACGCTGGGCCAAGAGCGGCACTTGGACGCCGGCGGTGGTAGCCCAGTTGGCCCGCTTGCGGGGCGACTCTCCCATCGGGTTGCCGTAACGCAGCAGGTTCTGGAGCGACTTCTGCAGCTCGGCGGGGATCTCCGACTGTTGGACGAGGGTTTGTTCCTTAACCAGGGGCAGCAGGACGTCCGTTAACCGGATCCCACGGGGGCATTTGGCCATGCAGGCGTAGCAGGCCACACAGCGCAGGAGGCTCTCCGACTGGATCACCTCGTCGAGGAAGCCCCGCCGCAACATGTTAATGACGAGTCGGGGCGAGAAATCCATGCCCTCGCCGTACGGGCAGGTGGCGGCGCAGGTGCCGCACTGAATGCAGGTCATCAGGCGCCGCCCGGCCGGCGTCTGGAGCAACGTGTCGAGCGTGGTGTTCCGATCAACCACCGTAGGGTCTAGCTGGGCGACCATGAATGTCCTTTCGATTCGAGCCGAGCGGCGGGGAGCGACAGCCACAGCTCGCGGTTGCGGGCGTTCTTCATGCGGTTTGCGGATTCGTGGCGGCGTTCCCCGCGGCCGGCGGCGCCGTCGCTTTCGCGACCAGCTCCGCAAGGTCTCGGACCGCGATTTTGCCTTCGCAACCCGTGGTCTTCACGGCGTCGCGGAACATGGCGATGTCCTTGGGGCAGGCGACCACGAAGGTCTGCACCCCCGCCAGGGCGACGGCTTCGCGAATGCGGCTCTCGGCCGGGCGTTCCTGAATTTTCTCGGTGTCCTCCATCCAGATGCGCCCGCCGCCGGCGCCGCAACAGTAGCTCCGGTCGCGGCCGCGCGGCATCTCGATCACTTCGAGGCCCAAGGCGTGCAGGACGTGTCGGGGCGCGTCATAGACGCCGTTGTACCGGCCGAGGTAGCAGGGATCGTGGTAGGTCACCCGCCCGGAGAGTTTCTTGTTCAGGGGCAACTTGCCCGCTTGCGCCAACTGGCTGAGCACCTCGGTGTAATGTTGCACTTCGGGCCGGTGGCCGTTCCAGGGATACTCGTTCTTCAGCGTGTGGTACGTGTGGGGATCGGTGGTGACGATCTTCTGGAATTTCGCCTTGGCGAGGGCCTGGAGGTTCTTGTCCCGCAGCATTTCGAACAAGCCTTCTTCGCCGACGCGGCGCACGTCGTTGCCGGCGTTGCGTTCGCCCTCGTAGAGCAGGCCGAAGTCGAGGCCCGCCTGGGCGAAGACCTGGGCGGTCTTTTTGGTGATGTCCTCGCAGCGCGGATCGTAGCTGGCGTAGTCCCCCACGAACCAGAGGTACTCGACCGCTTCCTTGCGGGCGTCCTTGATCTTGAGGCCGGAAGTCTGGGTCCACTTCGCGCGCATGCGGTCGGACTTGCCGAAGGAATTGCCGTAACGCTGCAAGTTCCCGAGCATGTCTTGGAGGGTGCGCTCGACGTCTCCCTCGCTCACCAGATGGCGGCGGAGGCTGACGATGAGCGGGACTTGCTCGTTCCAGACGGCGCAGCAATTCATGCAAGCCATACACGTGGTGCAAGCCCAGATTTCCTTCGGCGCGATGACCTCGCCGATCAGCTTCTGAGCGCCGTTCCCCTGCCGGCCGTGCAAGCCCGCGTGGATCATGTGCTCCTTGACTTTCTGAATGAGCTGCTGCGGTTGGAGCGGATAGCCGGAGGCTGTGGCCGGGCAGGCGCGGTCGCATCGGCCGCATTCGGCGCACGAGAAACCGCCGAGCAACTGCCGCCAGGTGAGCTCTTGCCAGCGCGCCGCCCCCGCCGAGAGGTCTTCTTTCGCGCCCAGCACACCCAGATCACCCACGGGCCGGGTGGCGCTCTGACTGAAGAAGACGTTGAACGGTGCCGCCAGCAGATGCAGATGCTTCGAGTAGGGCAGATACACCAAGAAGAACAGCACGACGATCATGTGGAGCCACCACATGGCGTTGGCCCAGGCGTGGGCGGTCTCCGTTGGCGTGGCCGCAAAGGCCTTCGCGAGCAGGCTCCCGAGCGGCGTCCAGGCCGAGGTATGGCCGCCTTCGCTGACGATGCGGAATCCGTTGCCGAAGAGCGTGCTCAACATGAGCACACCGATCAGGACCAGGATCAGGTTTGCGTCCAGGCTCAGATGCAGGTGAGGCGGCGCGAAGAACAGCCGCCGCGCCACGGCCACCGCCAGCGAGATCAGCACCAAGACCGAGAAGACCTCGAGGAACAGACTGACGACCTTGACTTCATCCGGATACGGCACGGGCAAGAACGGAAACAGTCCGCGCACGAGACTCCAATTGAAACAGGTCGCATAGACCAGGAATCCCCAAAAAATCAGGAAGTGGGGCAGGCCGATGGCGCGCTCGTTGAAAATGCGTGGTTGCAGCAGGACATGCCGGATCATGTGCCCCAAGCGCCGGACCGGCTGGTCAAACCGGTTCTCGTAGCGCCCTTGCCGCAACAGACCGACGAGTTGCCAGATCCGGAAGCCGAAAACGCCCCAAGCCAGGAGCGCCAGCGCCCACAACAGCACCAGACCGGGCAAACCCAACAGGTTGATGTTGACAGGGTCCATAGTCATGAATCAGCGAGGTCGGCCACCCCTCGGCGCCAGGGCGCGTCGTCCAAGACGCTGCGCTCCGCCGGCGGCGGTGGTCTGAGACTGAGGCTGTCGGACTTCGGACGTCTCATCTCGGTTCAGCCCTTTTTCGCCTTCACCTTCTCGGTCAAGGCGGGCAGCAGCTCGAGCACGTCGCCCACCACGCCATAGTGCGCGCCGTCGAAGATGGGCGCTTTGGCGTCCGTGTTGACGGCGATGATGCACTGGGAGTTCTGCATGCCTTCCCAATGCTCGGGCGCGCCGCTGATGCCCAAGGCGAAATAGACGCGCGGCTTGACGGTCATGCCGGACTTGCCGACCTGCCGGCTCAGGGGCAGCCAGCCCTGGTCAATCACCGGGCGCGACGCGCAGACCGCGCCGCCGAGGACCTGCGCCAGTTCTTCGGCCAATTCCACGTTGTCTTGGGTTTGGATGCCGCGGCCCACGCCCACGAGGACATTTTGCTTGGTGATGTCCACATCGCCGGTCTCCGGTTCGAGATACTGCTTAAAGGTCACCTTGGGCGCTGCCACGGGCAGGTCCACTTTCTCGATCGGTGGCGCCTGGTCGCGCTTGCCGGCGTCCACGGGAAAGGCGCCGGGGTAAATGCAAACGACGCCCTTCCCGTCGGCGAGTTTGACGTCGGAGTAGATCTTGCCGCCGAACAACTGACTGGTGCACACGACGCCGCCGCCTTCGGCCTTAGCTGCGCGGCAGAAGTTCACCAGGGGCAACCCGGTCTTCACGGCGAGCATCGAGCCGATGCCGGCCGCCACATTGGTGCAACCCAGCAGCACCAGGCCGGCCTGGGTTTGTTGCATCACCGCTTCGAGCGCGCCGGCCACAGCGTCCGCGGGGGCCAGATCCCACGGCGCGTCGTCGGCCACCAAGACTTTGTCCGCCGCGCCTAACTTGGCCGCGAGCGGCGCCGCTTCGGCGCCGAGGAGCACGGCGCACAAGGAGGATCCGGAGGCCTCGGCCAGCTTGCGGCCGGCGCCCAGCATTTCGAAGGTGATGTCGGTGACTTCGCCCCGGAGTTGTTCGGCCAGAACCAGGATGGTGTTTGCCATAACTTAGGTCTCCTTAGATCGCGCTGTTTTTCACCAGGATTTCGACGAGCCGGTCCGCCACCTCTTCCGGCGAGCCTTCGAGCATTTCGGCGTGGCCAGCGGCCTCAGGTTTGTAGGTGCGTTCGAGTTCAAGCTGCCGCGGGCGGTCGGGCGGCGGGACGTCCACGGTCTCGATGCGGGCGGACTTCATGGCGGCGCGCACCTTGGCGACCGGCACGTAACGGGGCGGTTTGTCGGCGGATTGAATGCCTAGCACCGCCGGGAGCGCGACCTCGAACTCCCCGCGCAGGCCCCCGGCGAATTCCTTTCGCACCGTCGCCTTGCCCTCGGCCGGCGCGATGCCGCACACGACGCCGACATAGGGCAGTTCGAGGGCGGTGGCCAGGAGCGGGGCGAGCTCGCCCTCGAGATCGTCGATGGCGTAGGAACCCGGCAGCACCAGGGTGTCCGGCGGCAGGGGAGTTGCCTCCGCTTTAAGGAAGTCGGCCAGCACTCTAGCCGCGGCCACGGTACCCAGCTCCGCCTGGTTCACCGGGAGCTTCACCGCGCGGTCGGCGCCTTTGGCCAACGCCGTGAAGAGCACGTCGTCCACCTCCGGCGCGTCCAGGGTCACGACCGTCACCTTGCCGCCGTGTTTCTCCTTGAGGAGCAACGCCTGCTCGAGGGCGTGCTCGTCCGGATCGTTGAGTTTGAACCGGAGGAACTCCGAGTCCAACGACTTGCCGTCGGCGGCGACGTTGAGTTCTTCCACCGTGTCCGGCACCATTTTGAGGAGGACGTAGAGGTTCATAAATCCAATATCCGAAAGTTGAGGGCTGCCGCCCGTCCGCGAGCCATGGAACCGTTTGTGAACGGTGAAATGGACGTCGTGGAACTCCGCCCTCCATTCGAGGAACGGACGATGGAGGGGCGAGCTCCGCGAGCCATGGAACAGTTAGTGGACAGTGAAATGGGCGTCGTGGAACTCCGCCCTCCATTCGAGGAGAGGACGATGGAGGAGCGAGCTCCGCGAGCCATGGAACAGTTAGTGGACGGTGAAATGGGCGTCGTGGAACTCCGCCCTCCATTCGAGGAACGGACGATGGAGGGGCGAGCTCCGCGAGCCATGGAACAGTTAGTGGACAGTGAAATGGGCGTCGTGGAACTCCGCCCTCCATTCGGGGAGAGGACGATGGAGGGGCGAGCTCCGCGAGCCATGGAACAGTTAGTGGACGGTGAAATGGGCGTCGTGGAACTCCGCCCTCCATTCGAGGAACGGACGATGGAGGGGCGAGCTCCGCGAGCCATGGAACAGTCAGTGAACAGTGAAATGGGCGTCGTGGAACTCCGCCCTCCATTCGGGGAGATGACGATGGAGGGGCGAGCTCCGCGAGCCGATCTCCGACGGCGCGAGTCGCCTGGGGCGGGCCCCCGGAGGCGCTTCAGTTGGTTGGGCGACGGGGTGGGCATGGTTACGAGGTTGAGGCCAGTGCCGGTTCAACCCGCTGGGCTTCCTTGATCGCAGGCATGACGGCGACCAGTTCCGAGCCGAGGCCCAGGCGCTTGGGGGGTAGGCCCAGCGCCAGACCCAGCAACTGGGTGAAATACATGACCGGCACGTTCAATTCCGTGCCGAATTCACGGTTCACTTGCTTCTGGTAACACTCGAGGTTCACCTGGCAGAGGGGGCAGGCGGTGACGATGACCGCGGCTTTCGCCTGCACGGCGCTCTCGAGCAAATTGCGCACCAGGCTCAGCGCGGCTTCGCGATTCGTGATGATCAGCGCGCCGCTGCAACAGGTCAGCCGCAGCGGATAAGGCACCGGCTCGGCACCGCAGGCGGCGACCAGATCCTCGAAAAACTGCGGTTGCTCGACGTCTTCAGCCTTGGACTTCTTCGGGCGCAGGATTTGGCAGCCGTAATAGGCAGCCACCCGCAGGCCTTTCAAGGGATGGGTCACCTTGGCCTTGACCTCCTTCAGACCCACGTCGTTGACGAACACCTCGATGAGGTGGTGGACCGTCGAGTCGCCGGAGAATTTCAGGTTGTCCTCCGCCAAAGCGTCATTGATGTGCTCGGCCAAATCGGCGTCGTGCCGCAGGTGGTCCCGGGTGAAATACATGTTCTTGTAACAGCCGCTGCACGGGGCCACGAGCGGCAGTTTCTGCTGCTCGGCCATGGCAATGTTGCGGGCGCACAACGTGAAGGCGAGCAACTCGTCCACGTGGAAATAGGCGGTGGCGCCGCAACAGTTCCAGTCCTCGAGTTCCTTGAGTTCGACGCCCAGGGCGCGGGCGGTCTCGATGGTGGAGAGGTGATAGCTGTGGGCCATCTTCTCGAGGGAACAGCCGGGGAAATAGGCGTAGCTCTTCATTCCTTGTCTCCCAGCGGGATGATGTGCTGGATCATGCGTTTGAAGTTGTCGAGCCGTTTGATCCGGGCGGGCAACAGCGGCAGCCGCCCCTTGATCATCAGGGCCGTGGCGGTTTGGGCCTCCTGGATCATCTCCGGCAGGCCGTAAGTGAACAGATAGGTGGTGGCCAACACCGGTTCGTAGGAGCGGCCGCTGCGCAGGATCGTCTTCACGAAGGTCTCGGTGAACGTGGGCCCGATCAAGTCCTCCTGCCCCTTCGCCTTCCACACCGTGTAGCGCTTGAGCCCGTACATCAGCTCCGCAATGTCAATGTTCCGCGGACAACGCACGGTGCATTGGTAGCAGGAGGCGCAGTACCAGTACGTGTTGGCCTTCAGCACCTGCTCCTTGAACCCCGCCCGGATCAGGGCGATGACCCGGCGCGGCGAGTTGTCCATAAACCCGCCCGAGGCGACCGGGCAAGTGGCCGAGCAGGTGCCGCACTGGATACAGGTGTTGAGGGGATTGCCCTTCGAGGCATAGAGCAAATGGCCGATCTCCTCGACGAAGGACACGCCGGAGTCGGGCGGCGCCGCGGCGGTCGCCGTGGCCGTGGGCGTAGGGGCGGCGTTCATGAGCTCTGGGCCTTCCGCGTGCCGGCGCTCTGCAGCAACGCCTCCACCTTCTCCAACAGCAGCTTCGGCTCGACCGGCTTCTCCACCAACTCATCCACATTCACAAAATGCGGATGCACCGCCTGGCCGGGGAACAGAAACGCCATTTGCTCGCGGATCCCCGTGATGATCAGCACCGGCAGGTCCCGCAGCTTCGGGTCCTTGCCCAGCTTGCGCGCGATCATGATCCCCTCCGCGCCGCGGCCCATCATCACGTCCAGCAACAGGAGGTCGTACGGCTTGGCCTTCAGGGCGGCGAGGCCATCCTTGGGGTTGTGGGCGACATCCACCGCGTATTTCGCTTTCACCAAGATGGCCTTGATGCCCGCCACGAAATCGGGGTCATCGTCGATGATCAGGAGTTGTTTTGGTGCGCTCATATTAAACCTTGCGTTCGGAGTTGGGAGAGGGAGGAGAATCCGCGGCGGCTGCGACCGCCGGCAGCGACAGCGTGAAGGTGCTGCCTTGGCCAGGCTCGCTCGCCGCCGAGATCGAGCCACCGTGCACCTCGGCGATCCGCCGGCTGATCGCCAGACCCAGCCCGCAGCCGCTGACGCCTTCCGGTTGCGTGTGGCCGCGCGCGAAATCCTGGAAGAGGTGGGGAAGGTCTTCCTTCGCAATGCCCACGCCGCGGTCCGTCACGGCAATCCGCACCTGGCCGTTGGCGGCGTCGGCGCGAACCTGTATGGGGCGATCGGGAAAGGAGTATTTGACCGCGTTGTTCAACAGGTTGACGACCACCTCGGCTAGGCTGCCGGCGTCGCCGTTCACCAGCGGGAGCGGCTCCGTCACCGTCGGCTCGATCGAAATCCCCTTGCGCGTCGCGTGGGGCTGAACGGATTCCACCGCCTTCGCCACCACCTCGGCCAGCGCCGTCGGCTGGAAGGTCTCCTTCAGTTTGTTGATGTCCACCGAGAACACCCGCAGCCAGGAGTGAATCAGCTTGAGCAGGTCCTCGAGCCGAGTTTGCAGCCGCGCGAAGCGTTGCTGCTGGTCCGGTGAAAGCTGCTCGTCGAGTTCGGCCACCAGCACGTACAAGTTCTGCTGCAGGGCGCCCAGCGGAGACTTCAGCTCGTGCGAAACGATGGCCGCGAAGTTCTCGCGCAGCATCTCCTGCTCGCGGCGCAACGAGAGGGTCTGCTGCACCAAGCGGTGATGCTCCAAGCCGCGCCGGGCGATCAGCCGCAGTTCGTCGGGCGTGAAGGGCTTGGGCAGAAAGTCGAACGCACCCTTCTTCATCGCCTCGATCGCCGAGCTGACCGTGGCGTAACCGGTGATCACGATGACCACCATGCGCGGATGCTTGGCACGAATCTTCTCGAGCACTTCCAAGCCCGAAAGCCCCGGCATCTTGAGATCGACAAAGACCAGGTCCGGCTGGACCTCCTCGAGCCGCAGTAAGCCCTCCGCCCCGTTGCCGGCCGTGCAGACCTGGCACGAGCCGCTCGCCAACACCTGCGTGCAGGCGTCGAGCACGACTTCCTCGTCGTCGATGACCAGGATGGTGGGGTTAGGCGGCACGGGGCAGAGTGGCGGGTTCGCCGTTGGTTACCGGCAGGCGGATGGTGAAGGTGGCGCCCTGGCCTTCTTCGCTTTCCACCGTGATGGTGCCTTTGTGCTCCTCGACGATGCCGTAGCTGATGGCCAGGCCTAGGCCGGTCCCATGGCCGACCTCCTTCGTCGTGAAGAACGGGTCGAAAATCCGATCCAAATCCTCCGTCTTGATCCCGTGGCCCGTGTCGGCAAAGCCCACCTCGACCGCGTTCTCGGCCAGCTCGTGCCGGGAGGTGATGGTCAGTTGACCCGCACCGCTCATGGCCTCGGCGGCGTTGATGATCAGGTTCATGAAGACCTGCTGCACCTGCGAGGGATCGATGCACACCCGCGGCAAGTCCGGCGCCAGACGCTTGACGATGCGGATGTTGTGAAACAAGGCCTGGTTGTCCACTAACGCCAGGCACTCGTCCAGCAACCGGTTCACGCTCGCCGGCCGCTTGTCCGGCTTGCGCTGCCGGGCAAAATCCAGCAACCCGCGAATGATGTCGCGGCACCGGTTGGCCTGCTTGACCAGCTTCTCGAGCGAAGCCCGCGTCCCGTTCGCCGCCGAGGCCTGCTCGAGCAGCAAATGCGAGTAGGTCACAATCCCCGTCAACGGGTTGTTGATCTCGTGCGCCACCCCCGCCGCCAATTGGCCAATGTGCGCCAACCGCTCCGACTCCTTGATGCGGCGGGTGGTGAACTCGCGCAGTTTGTCGTCCCGCTTCTTCAACGCCGCCGCCATGAAGTTGAACGTCTCGGCCAGCTCCCGCAGCTCGTCGTGGGAGTGGATTTCGACTTGGGCATCGAGGTTGCCGTGCGCGACTTGTTCCGACGCCACAGCCAGCTTGCGGATCGACACCGAGATGCGGCTCGAGATGAAGTACCCCAGCGCCAACGCCACCAGCGCCCCCAAGAGCGTGATGGCCAAGAAGACCAGCACCGCGCGCTGGCGGAGATCCACGTACTTCTGCTCGAGCACCCCCACATAGAGCATCCCGATGATCCGCTGGCGGAGGTCGCGAATCGGCTCGTAAGCCGTGATGTACCAATGATTCACCACAAAAGCGCGCCCGGTCCACCGCTGGCCTTGCTGCACCACCTGCCGGTACACGTCCTCCGCCACCCGCGTCCCCACCGCCCGCGAGCCGTCCTCGTTCTTGACATTGGTCGACACCCGCAGGTCGTCCTGAAAAATCGTCGCCGTCCCGATGTCCTTGCCTTCGTATTGGAGGTTTTGGAAGACGGTCTGCTTGATGCGATCCACGATCTCGAAGTTGCGGCTCAACAGCACCCCGCCATACACGATCCCAAGCAACGCCCCCGCAGGATCCAAGATCGGCGCCGCCGCCTTCAACATCAGGCCGGCGGTCTCCTCCGTCTTCTCGCGCTGCCGAGCCTTTGGGGTCTCGATGAACTTGAAGAAGGCCTGCTCGACCAACGGAGGCGACTCCCGCCGGAGGTCCTCGGCCGCCACGACACAGGGCGCCGCCAACGGTTCCTTGCGCTCGAGGACCGCCTGAATCAGTTCGTCGTGGCTCTGGTCGTCCCCCACTTGGCCCGGGTTGCTGGTCCGCAGCAACACCCGCCCGCGCGGGTCCGTAACCGTCAACACATCGAGCTTCTCGCGCTCGCGAATGCGGCCAAACGCCGCCGCTGCCTGTTGCTCATCGCCCAGCAACAACTCGTTCATCAACAACACCCGATCGCTGCTGAAGCGGACCACGTCGTTGATCGCCGCCAGCTTGTTCAGGAAAATCTCGCGCGCGGAGTTCAGATCCGTCTGCACCTTGGCCTGCGCCTCCTCGACCACCCGACCGCCAATCACCCGCACCCCCACCACGCTGAACGTGACACTCGTCAGCAAAATGATCAGCAAGAAGCTCAAGACCAGCTTCGTGGCGATCCGGATCTTGTAGGCCCCCGTCGCGCTCGGCCGAAACCGCGCCAGCCATCTGCCCGGCTGTGCCCTGCCCATGTCAGACCCGCGGGTCACGAGCCCCCCCCTGGCCCAGCCCACGCACGGGGCGTCCCGCCAGCCCTCGAGCCGGTTGGGCCACCCCGCTCTACCCGCGCTCTCGCGGGTGCGATGGCAAGGGTCGGTTGCATCGTTGCGTTCTTTCCGTTTGCTCGGCGTGGGCCGCCTCGGCTACCGCTCGTCGCATCGACTCGGCCGCCCACCCCTGCTGGATACGCCGCGCGCCAACCCCAAGCCAACCCAGTTTTGGTCAAAAGTTATCCTTTTTTGTTTTGCTGTCACAATAAGAATATCATGTTAACAACTCCCCCCGCCAACCTCCGCTCGCGCGCACGGCATGCCAGCCCGGCCAAGCCGCCCCCGCTGGGCGCCAGGGCGCGGCCTCCCAAAAAGCCGCCAACCTGCCGGGCCAGCCCGGCAGGTTGGGTCTAAACGGCTTGGATGACGCGTGTTACTTCACTGCGCCTGTCGCAGCCCACTCGACGCCACGCTGAATGACGCGTTGCACCGAGGGGTTGTCCAGGGCGCGCGCGTCGTGGCCGAAGGTTTCATGGAAGACCCGGCCCTGGCCGTAGGTGAGGGTGAAAGCCAGGGGCTCGGTGCGCTTGCTCCAGTCTGAATCTGCCTCGAGCAACACGTGGATCGGGGCATCGCCTTGGAGCTTCGCATAGAGCTCGTCGTCGGCCTCGAAGTCCTCGAGGCCTTGCGAAATGGGGTGCTCGCGGTCGACGATCTTAGCCCTAAACTGGCTGCGCGGGCCGTGCCCGGAAGTCCCCATGACCCACACCCGCCCACAGAGCCGGCGGAACTCCGGCCATTCCCGAAACGAGGCGCTGGCCAAGTGCGTGACCACGAAGCCTTTGCCGCCCTGGACGTAGCTCAGCAGGTTGGCCTTCGCCTGATCGCTAATCGTGGGCGTGCGCGCGTTGTACATGGCGAAGAACACCACGTCGTAGCGGCCCAGGCTTGCTGCGGAATCCAAAATCCCCGGGTCCTCGCAAACTCGCACCTCGAATCGGCCAGCCGCCTGGAGGATCTCGCGGGTGGCGGCGGTTACCGCCGCCCAGTTGTGCGCGGGTGACACGTCGTCACCCGTGATGAGCAGGACCTTGATCTTGGGCGGGGCGGCGTCGGCGGCCTTGGCCTGGGCGGAGAATCCCAAGGCGGCCACCACCAGCAGAGTACATAACGATACGCGCATCATAGGAGGATAGATTTAGGCTTTCTGTGTTTGTGTCTTTCAGTTGCTGCCCCAGCACGATGAGACGGCGATGGCACCTCGGTCAAGCCGCAACGGCCCATCCGTCGCCCTGGCCCAAATCCCTGGCTGCACGCCACCGCGCCTAGGAGTCCGATGACCCAGCCCCCGCACACGCCCACGCCGGGCCCCAGCCCGCTCGGCACCGCACCTACGGCTCCAACCGCCACTCCCCCAAGTGCCGGGCCAGTTCTTCGCCCACCACCGCCGAGCCCCGGGCGCTCAAGTGCGTGTCGTACAGCGCGTTGAACATCAACTGGCGCGTCCGCTCCGTCGCCTCGACCAGCGCCGGCGTGAGGTCGACAAATCCAATGCCGCGCCGGACACATTCGGCCCCGATGAAATCGGGTAGGTCCGTCGACCGCCACGCCTTCACCGCCGGCGGAGCCGCCTCCGCATACTCGACGCGGCCGTAGACCACGCGCAGCTTGCAGGGCATGTAGGCCAACCAAACCCTGAGCCGATGCTCCTCCCCAAAGGCGGCGTACGCGTCGAAGAAGATCTCCAGCGCCGATTGCATCATGGCCGAAAGCTCGCCGGGCTCGGGTGGCGCGTTGGCCAGCGTGAGCGGTACCCGGCCCGCGGCAGAATCGAAATACGCATCGACGGGAGGCGCCAACTGCTCGGCCGCCACACCCGACCGGCGCCGGAGCTCACCCAAAGCCCGCAACAGCGAGGTCTGCTTGCGGAAGCGGGGATAGGTGCGCACCTGTTTGGACTGATAGCGAACCAGGGCGCCATGCTCGCCGGCCACATCGTCCAAATCGTTGCCTTCAAAGAACACGATGACCGTCTGGCGCGTCTGGGGCGACAGACCGTAGTCCTGCAAGTAGCTCAGTTGCGTCAACGGTCCGGTGTGGCTGACCCCCAAATTCACCACCTGCTGGCCCACCCGTCGACCGAGCACCGTCGTAAACAAATCCTCGTAAGCCAAGTGCCCCAACTCCGTAAACGAGTCCCCAGCCACCGCGATCTCCCAGCCCGCCGGGCGTGGCTCGTTCCGAAAACCATACCGGTCATACCGCACCGTGATGACCGGTTCCCCCGCATACGCCGCCGTCGGAAACCCCGACTGGCGCAATAACGTCCGGATCACCGGCCCCGTCCACTCCTCGGGACCGTCTCGCCGGAAGAAGACCGTCCCCGTAGGGACCATCGGCCGGCGGAAGAATGGCGGGATCCGCCGATAAGCCTCTTCTTGCCGGCGGAAATCGAAGTCCAACCACCGAAACATGAGTTCCGCCGACGCAACCGCCAAGACCAGGCTGCTGACGGAAAGACAAATCCCCGCAGACACCCGGGCCACCACAGGCCGCCCATGAAAGGCAGCCAACAGCGGCAAGATCAACCCGAGCGCCACCAGGATATGCCGCACCTGGAGCCAATGCACCGCCAACTCGAGGCGCCGGCTAATCGCGTACGCGGCGACCAAGAGAAGGCCGCCCGCCACGACATGCAGGCCCACATGGAGTCGTCGGCGCAAGCTCTCGAGCGCCGTCCGCGCTATGGCTTCGCCAAACGATAATAGCGGGTGCCACTTTCGATGGGCAACGTCACCACGAGCAGGTCACCCTGCACTTCGGGCGCGGTGGCCACGGGCAGCCACTCCGCTGGCACCAACGCGCTCGTCTGCTCGAGCGCGAACCCTTCAGCTCGGGCCGGCCACGACAGCCGGACGTTGTTGCCGTCCCGCGCAATCCCCAGCGGCACCTCCGTGAGCGGCTTGCACTCCTCGAGCAGGTTCACCCCCGCCAATGGGCCACACGGCCGAATGACCGCATAGCGAATGCGCGTGAAGAAAATCTTGTCGTTGAGCGTGAAGCGCGCCGCCGCCTGCGGCCCTTGATTCACCCCGTTGAACTTCATATCGGCAATCTCCCAATAGGCCTCGCGCCACTGATCGGTGCCCTCGATCACGACAAAGAAACTGTCCGGCGTGCCGCTGATCCGCGTGTTGCCGCCAACCTCAGTGATGTAAACCTCCGGCTTGAACTGGCGCCCCACCAACGTGGGGTCGTCGTAGTACGTCACGCAAATCGCCAAGCGCGCCGGTGGCTGCGAGGAGGGGCCCAGCGCTTGGTCGCGGATGGCAAAGTTCAAGTACTGATGGGTAAAGCCCGCCGTGCCATCCTCGCGCGCCGGCCGCACCGCCATCCGCCGATCCCCTACCGGCCCAGCCTCCTCGACGATCATCTCCTGATCCCCGCCGCTGCTCCCAAAGTCCAACCCGTCGCGGACGTCCCGGTGCACATCCAACTCGACGTAGTTCCCGTACAGGTCCGTGCAGATGTTCGGGTCCGAATAGCAGTCGGCCAGCGGATCGATCCCCGCCAACGGGTGAGTGCCCGTGCGCAACACCCCCAACTCGAAACGCGACACAAACACCTGGCCATTCTCAGAAGCAAACCGCGGTCCCGCAGTCAGTGCACCCGCATTGACCCCTCTGAGGTTCACCGCCGGCACCACCCAAGACCGACGAATCCACCGGCCCGTCCCCTCGCACAAGTGGCGCTGGTTGATGGGGAAGATGCCGATCCCGCTTAGTTCGTCGGTGGCGTACGCCTCGGGGCCGAACCACACCCCGGCCCCAGCAAAGGCCGGGTCGTCGTAGAAATCGACGCACACCTTCATCGACCGCGGATCGTTGCAGGGCTTCCCCAAGTAGTTGTCCGTGACGCCGAAGTTCAGGAAGATCCCGTTCGGTCGCACCGCGCGCCGCTTGTCGCCCGCCGGGCCCACGTTGTCCTCGTAGGTCACCGTCTGATCGCCGTTGTCGATCACTTGCATATGGTCCGCGACGCCCGTGCCGATATCGATACGGGCGAGATTGGTCTCCGGCTCCGGATCGCAGACCTCCGCCGGGGAGAACTTGTTGATGTCCTCCGGCGCCCCAAAGGCGCCTTCGTCCCCAAAGGCCACCACCCGCACAATCAGGTTCGGCACGCCCTGAAACCGGATCGTGCCGCCGTTGACGCCGCCGTATTGAGTGTTGCCCTGCGCGTTGGCGGGGATCGAACCGACATACCGCGTTCCGTCGGAGGCACGAATACCATTCGGGATGCGAAACAGGACCCAGTTCCATTTCTTGTTGTTGGCCTCGATCGGTACCTGGCCTCCGTTGGGCGCGGGCGGCCCCGGCAGGGTCCCGGTCAAGAAGTTGAAGTTCCGCGGCTGGCCTTGCGCATTGAACAAGGCCGCGTCGCCGTACACTTGGACCAGGATGTCGATAAACTCCGAGTTGGCCCACACCCAATACTCCAAGTCGGCCACGTTCAGGTACGTCCCCGTGACCTTCTTCGCCAAACGGCCCCCAATGCTGATGTCCTGCGTAACCTGGTCCCCGCCCGTAAGCAGTCGCAGCGTGTCCGCCTGCCAGTTGAAACTTGGCGGCTCTAAGAGACCCGTCGTGTCCACGTAGTGCACCAAGGCGTTCGGATTGACTGTGGTCGGCCAGTTGTCGGGACTGAACGGACCGGTTTGAGCGCACAGGCTCACCGCGCCCAGCGCGGCCCCCAGCGCCAGAGCTGTCAGGTTTGAGGTTTTCATGGGCTTGATCTGAAGTGAAATGTAGGTCCTCTTGTAGTTCTTTCCCACCAACGCCGGCAAGCAAAAAGACTTCCGTCCCAACCCCGCCTGCGCTAGGAAGCGGAGCGATGAAACCCTCGCCCACTCCGCCTCCGCCGCTCCGAGCCCTGGTCTGCTGCGCTGCGACCACCCTCGCTTTCGCCACGATCGCCGCCAACATTGCCTCGCCCCCACTCCCCAACCGCACCCCGCAACCCGGCGAAGTCGGCTACCGGCCCGCCCACGGCTCGACCAACCGCTTGAACCCGCCGTCGTGGATCTGGCTCCACGAACCCGGCGCCCACACCTACACCGTCCAGTGGGCGCGCCAGGCCGACTTCAGCGACGCCACCACCGCCGCCGACTTCCCCTGGAACACCTACACCCATCACGAACCGCTCCCGCCCGCGACCTATCATTGGCGCTATCGCTTCGTCACCAAGGATAACCGCACCTCCTCGTGGAGCGCCCCGCGCACCGTGACCGTCCCCACCGACGCCACCCTCTTTCCCATGCCCACCATCGCCCAGCAGCGCGCGCGCGTGCCCGCCGATCACCCGCGCCTGTTCCTCCGACCCGAAGACCTGCCGCGGCTCCGTGAACTGGCCGCCGGCCGCGAGGCTGAGCGCTTCACCCAAATCCGCGCTGCCGCCGACCGCTTCATCGCCAATGGGCCCACCCCCGAGCCCGAGCACCTGGGCTCGGCGCGCGATAAAGACAACCAAGAACTCATCAAGTATTGGTGGCCCAATCGGGTCCAGACCGAGCGCGCCTGCCAAGAGGCCGAGACCGTCGCGTTTGTGTACTTGCTCACGGGTGAACCGAAGTACGCCCAGGCCGCGCGACGCTGGATCTTGCACCTGGCAGCCTGGGATCCAGACGGCCCCACCAACTTCCGGCTCAACTGCGAGGCCGGCAAACCCCTGCTTTACCGCTTGCCCCGCGCCTACGATTGGGCCCACGCCGCCCTATCGCCGGCAGATCGTCAACAGGTCGCCACTGTCATGCGCCGACGCGCCCAAGACGCCTGGGAAAGCGGCGAGGTCGCCCAAGGCGTCGGCCACTTGAATCGTCCCTTCAGCAGCCATGGCAATCGCACCTGGCACAAACTCGCCGAATGCGCCATTGCCTTCCTAGGCGACATCCCCGAGGCATCCACCTGGCTTGACTATGCCGTCAACAAGTTCTACGCCTGTTACCCCGTCTGGTCCGACGACGACGGCGGCTGGCACGAAGGCGTCAGTTACTGGGCCGGATACATGAACAAAGCCGTCTCATGGCTTCAAGTCGCCCAGTCTGCCCTCGACATCGACGGCCTCAAGAAACCCTTCTTCGATCAGGTGGGCGATTTCCCTCTCTACATCGCCCCGCCCGGTTCGCCCAACGAAGGCTTCGGCGATCTCTCCCATAACACGCCCTCGGCCGGTTGGGGCGCTTTGCTCGAATACTTCGTCCGCACCAAGGGCCAACGCCACGAAGGCGCGTCCGCCGCCTACTGGCGCTGGTGGATGGACCGATGGCGCATGCGCGGCCCCGACGGTGTGATCGGCTTCTTGTACGCGGCGAACCTCCCGGCCCTGCCCGACCCCGAGCCCCCGACCAACCTGCCACCCTCGAAGGTCTTTCGCGGCATCGGCGTCGCCAGCCTCCATACCACCCTCCTCGACAGCCGTGACGACGTCCATTTCCTGTTCAAATCCAGCCCCTTCGGCACCCAGAGCCACGGGCACAACCCCCACAACAGCTTCCAACTCAACGCCTACGGCGAAGCCCTCCTCACCACTTGCGTCTATCGCGACCTTCACGGCAGCAGGTTCCACTATCAGTGGGCCCATAGCACCCGCGCCCACAACGCCCTCCTCGTCAACGGCGAAGGCCAAATCAAACATACCCCGGCACCCCACGGTAGCATCGACCACTTCCAGCTCACGCCTGACTGGGACTACCTGGTCGGCGACGCCACCGATGCCTATGGCGGTCGCCTCACCCGGTATCGCCGCCACGTCGCCTTCCTGAAAGGCCCGGCGCCCATCCTGGTGCTCTACGATGACCTCGCGGCCAAGGAACCAAGCACATTCCAGTTCATGCTGCACGCCTTCAAACCCTTCGCCGTCAACGAACCCAACGCCACCCTCCGACTCGACCAGTCCCAGGCCGGTGTGGTCGTCCGTTACCTGTCCCCCCTCCCGCTCCGATTCCGACAATGGGACGGCTACGACCCCCAGCCGAGTCGCGAGTTCCCCAACCAGTGGCACCTCGAAGCTGGCACAACCGACCAGCGCACTCAGCTCGACATGCTCACCGTCCTGGTTCCGCACCGTGCTGGTGAGGCCGCGGCATGGACCGCTGAACGGCTCGATAACCAGACGGCCGTGGGTGTGCGTCTTGCCGCCGCTGGCAAGCCCATGATCATCGCCTTCCGCAAAGCGGGCGTAACCGGCCCCGCCTCGTTGGGCGGACTCACCTTCGATGCGCCGATGCTCCTCCGCGCAGCGCCACCCGAGCGTTAAGCTCTTACCGCCCTGCGCCCCGGTCCGGCGTTCGCTCCGTGGCCCCATTCCTTCCTTCCTGGCTGCCGCTTCCTGCGGCTCAGGACGGACTCCGGCGCATAGCAAAAGCCTGTCAGCCAGAACGCATTAGATATCGACACTGGTTTAAAGTCGTTGACAGTTCCTTAACACCCACAGCGAGCTTGCGCGGCACCGCCGCCGGGCCCCAGTGTGGGCCCAGTTGCGCATGCGCATGGACCCACGCCGCAAGAGCCTGATGGAGCTGCACACTGCCGTCCTGCTTTGGGGTGGCACGGCGTTGTTTGCCAAATGGATCGCCCTGCCCGCCTATCAAATTACCGCGCTGCGGTCGGTGGTGGCCGCGCTGGCGCTGGCCGGGGTGCTTTGGTGGCAGCGGCAAAGTCTTGCGCTCGCTAACCGAGGTGACCTCTGGACCTTACTGGTCGGCGGGGTAGCCCTGGCGGCTCATTGGGTGACCTACTTCCACTCGATGCAGATCTCGACCGTCGCTTTGGGTATCCTGTCGCTGCATACCTATCCGGTCATGACGGCGCTGGCCGAGCCGCTGTTGTTCCGGGAGAAGATCGAGGGGACTGATGTGTGGCTGGCGCTCATCGTGTTGGCGGGCGTTGCCGTCCTGGTGCCGGAATGGTCGTTGTCCAACCGGGCGACGCAAGGGGTGCTGATCGGCGTCGTTTCGGCAGCGTGCTTTGCCGCACGGAACATCCTGACGCGCGGAGTGGTCAAGGCGTACGGCGGCAGCAAGGTGACCTTCTATCAACTGGCAGCCTCGGTGGGGGTCCTGTTGCCGTTCGCCTTGGTGCTCGGAGAGCCCGTGACGACGCAGGCTGGGATGCAACTGGTGGTGCTCGGGGCCGTGTTCACAGCCCTGCCGCACACGCTTTACACCAACAGCCTCGCGCATCTCACGGCCCGCAGCGTGGGGATTATCGCCACGCTGCTCCCCATCTACGGCGCCCTGACCGCCGCGCTGCTGCTGGATGAAGTGCCCACGCTCCGGACGGCGGTCGGGGGCACCGTGATTCTTGGGGCCGTGGCCGCCGAGACCTGGCGGGTGCTGCGCCGACGACACTGAGGGCGCGCCGCGGAGAAGCCTATGAGAATCCTGCTGGTGAACAGCAACCGGATGAAGCCGGCGATTGCACCGATCGGGCTCGACTACCTGGCGGACTCGCTCGAGGCGGCCGGACACGAGCTGCGGCTGTTGGACCTGTGTTTCGCCGCGGACGTGCCGGCCGCGGTGACGGCGGGCATGGCCGCGTTGGATCCCCAGCTCATCGGCGTGACCCTTCGCAACACGGACGACTGCTACTTCAGCGGTCAGGCCTTTTTCCTGCCTGAGATTCGCGTTCTGATCGAGGCGCTTCGCCGCCACAGCGATGCCCCCATCGTCTTGGGCGGGGTGGGTTTCTCGGTTGCGCCCGTGGCTGCGCTCGAATACTGCGGGGCCGACCTCGGCATCGCAGGCGATGGCGAACTGGCGTTCGTCGCGCTGGCTCAGGCCATCGAGCGCGGGACCGCCCTCGCGCAGGTGCCGAACCTGATCTACCGTGTCCAAGGGGCCGGCGGCGGGATCCGGCGCAATGCGCCGGTACGGTTCGAGCTCGACCAGTTGCCGGAGCGTCGTCGCTCTTTCGTGGACAACGCCCGCTACTTTCGCGAGGGCGGTCAGGCCGGTTTCGAGACGAAGCGAGGTTGCCCGATGGCGTGCGTCTACTGTGCCGATCCGGTCTCGAAAGGGGCGGCGCTTCGCTTGCGGGCACCCGCGCGGGTAGCGGATGAACTGAGGCGCCTGTTGGGGCAAGGCATCGACCATTTCCACACCTGCGATAGCGAGTTCAACCTCCCGCGCGACCATATCGTCGAGGTGTGTCGTGCAATGATCGGCGCTGGCCTGGGCGAGCGCCTCCGTTGGTACGCCTACTGCGCGCCGACACCGTTCGATGACGAAGTGGCCGACCTATGCCGGCGCGCCGGCTGCGCCGGGATCGATTTCGGCGCAGACAGCGGCTGCGACGACATCTTGCAGCGCTTGGGCCGGCATTTCACTACGGCAGACGTGGCCCGGACGGCGGCGAGCTGCCGGCGGCACGGCATTCCGTTCATGCTGGACTTGCTGTTGGGCGGGCCGGGCGAAACCCCAGCAACGCTGCGCGAGACCTTGGATTTTGTGCGTCGCCTCGAACCCGACTGCGTGGGTCTGTCGTTGGGCGTGCGGATCTACGAAGGCACGCCCCTGGCCGCGACCGTCCGAGCCGCCGGTGACCCGGCGACCAATCCCGCCTTGCACGCCGCGCGAGGCGAGAACCCCAGCTTCCTGCGGCCGGTCTTTTACATCGCGCCGGACCTAGGGGCGGACCTCATTGGCCACGTGCGCAGCCTGGTTGCGGGTGACCCACGTTTCTTTCTCCCGGACGACCCGCAGGACAACGTCAACTACAACTACAACGACAACACCTCCCTGGTGCAGGCGATCGTCAGCGGGGCGCGGGGCGCCTTTTGGGATATCCTGCGTCGGAGGCGCTCGTCGGCGTGTAGTCCATCTCGGTGAACTGCGAGGAACTCGCCCAGGAGCCTCGGCTAGTGGACAGCCCCACCCCGAGCGCCGTCTGCCCCGACTCCACCGCCGCTCGCCACAATCAATTACCAGTATGATCACGATTAATATACTGGATGGCCATGATCTCTGCCCTTTCGGGTGTATGTGCGCGCGGGTTGCTGGCGGGTCTCGCGCTGAGCGGAGTTGCCGGTTGGAGCCTAACGTCGGCTTGGGGGCAAGGCTGCGTGGCTGTGCGCGGCTCGAGCCAGTGCCTGGCGGGCGTGGCCATGGATCCAGCGCACCAGGCGGCGCATCTGGAGGGTGGGAACTGGCAGTTGGCCTTGGGCTACCGTTGGCTGCGCTCGGATCGCCACTTCCGCGGGGGCCGGGAAGAAGCGGATCGGCAGGCGAACGAGACCGAGGTAGTCAACGAGTCGCATTTTTTCGATCTGAGCGTGACCTACGCGATTTCGCCCCGGTTCAGCGCCGCGTTGATCCTGCCGTTCGTGGCTTCCGACCGGGCCTCGCTTTATGAGCACAAGGGCAACGCGTCCGGGGAGCGGTACCACACGCAGGCGGGGGGCCTGGCGGACGTGCGCGTGGCCGCATACGGCTGGTTGTGGGATCCGATGGCGATGCCCCGAGGCAACGTGCAGTTGGGCGTTGGACTCAAGGCGCCGACCGGCGAAAAAGCGGCGACGGACATTTTCCAGCGACCGGCGGGCCCGACGCTGGACTATGTGGACCAGTCGATCCAGCCGGGGGATGGCGGTTGGGGCTGCACGGTCGAGGGCTACGCTTGGCGCGAGCTGTTCGCTCGGTCGGCGGCTTACGCGCAAGGATCCTACCTGTTCAATCCGGAGAACCACAACGGTGTCCCCACGCGCATTGCCAACCTCAACAGCGCCGATCCAGACACGCGGATGTCCGTGTCGGATCAGTATCTGCTGCGGGCTGGGCTGGCGTACCATCTCATCCCGAGTTGGGGGTTGACCGTCAGCCTGGGTGGGCGCTGGGAAGGGGTGCCGGTAGAAGATGTGCTGGGCGCCAGCGACGGTTTCCGGCGCCCGGGCTTTGCTGTGTCGGTCGAACCTGGGATCGGCTTCATGAAACGCGGCTGGTCGGTAAGCCTCTCCGCCCCGGTGGCGCTGTATCGGAATCGCGAGCGCAGTGTGCCCGACCGGCGCAACGGGAGGCACGGCGACGCCGCCTTTGCGGACTTCGTCATCTTGACCAGCGTGGCCAAGGAGTTCTAATTCAGGATGGCAAGCCGAGCGCAAGCCCGCTAGCGTCGGGCTCGGATCCTAAGCCTATAAAGTCGCCGCTTGCGCCACGAGCCGTACCGAGCATGAACTCGACTGCCGTCACTTTGTTGTCGCTGTGGGTGGTCCACGTGACCGCCGCCCACGCGCCCGCAGCCGAAGCGCCCGTGGTTCTTCTGGACCCAACCCACGACACGCCGGCCCCGGTGCGGTTGGTGGCCCGCGCGGACCCTGACAGCGGGCAGATCGAGATCGAGGAAGGAGGCCGACCCGTGTTGCAGTACAACTACCGCGTGGTGGAACCGGGCGAGATCCTGGACCGGGTGGGTGCCGGCAATCGCATCTACGCCCGGGCGCGCAGCGACTACATCCACCCGCTGTACGGTCTGCACGGCGAGGTCCTCACGCAGGATTGGTCGCTGGATCATCCCCATCACCGCGGGATCTATTGGGCATGGCCGGAGGTGGACTTGGGCGCGGAACGCGGCGATCTGCACGCGCTGCAGCGTGTGTTCGCCCGACCCACGGGTCGCCTCGGACTCCGGAGCGGGCCCGTCGTCGCGCAAGTCGAGGCGGAGAACCTGTGGCTCTGGGAAGACCGCGAGCCCATCGTGCGCGAACGGACGTTCATTCGGGCCTACCGCGCTACGGCCAAAGGGCGCGTGGTGGATCTCGAGTTGCACTTCCTCGGGCTCAAGGAAGGCGTGACGATCGCCCGGCGCGGCACGACGGCCTATGGCGGTTTGAATCTCCGCCTGGCGAAGCCCGAATCGCAGACGATCCGGTTCCACGCCGATCCTGCCGAGGCCAACCCGCGCCGAGCCTGGTCGGACCTCAGCGGCGTGTTCGGCGGCGGTGTAGCTTCCGGTCTCACCCTGTTGCAGAGCCGCGATAACCCCGAATACCCAGGCGATTGGGTCCAATACCCCGAGCTCTCGTGGGTGCAACCGACCTTCCCAACCGCAGGCACCCGGTACCCGCTCCACCCAAACCGCCCCCTCGTGCTCCGGTTCCGGCTCTGGGTGCACGCGGGCACGACGCCCGACCCGGAGTGGATTGGCAAGCTCTGGGACGATTGGCACGAACCTACGGCGAAGCCTTGATCGGGCCGAGGCCGGCAGGTTAGCCGTGCCCGACGCTCATCAAGGGTGCGGGCTCGCCGTCCATTCCGCGTCGGTGAAGACGCGGCGCTCGCCCCGGCGCAGCACCCAGACCAGTTCCTGACCCTGCGGCGCGGCAACCAGTCGGCAGACCCCGCCTTTCTCGGCAACGATCTCGACCCGCTGCGTGCGGCCGGCTCGGCGTTCGGCCGAGACCAGGAAAGCGCCCTGAGCCCGCAACCCGGTGAACGCGACGTCGCGCCACGAGGCCGGGATGGCGGGAAAAACCTCGAGACGTCCGCGATGGCTTTGGAGGAGCATCTCTTGCACGCCGGCCGGAAAGGCGAAGTTGCCCTCGAGGGTGAAAGGGCGGTAAGTGAACTTCGAGTAGCCGCGGCCTGACTGATCGCCATTGCAGTGAAAGCTGTTGCGCAGTGTGAACGCGGTCGCGAAGCGCTCGAGGGCCTGCTCGGCCTTGGCGCCGTCGTAAGCCCGCGCCGCGAGGTTGCCGCACCACGAGAAGCTGTAGCCGCACCACCAGTCGGTGCCGAGCCGTTCGAGGTCGAGCAGCGAGGCGGCGATGGTCCGGCGCGCCGCTTCGCCCTGCACCGCGTCGATGAGCCCGAGCGGGTGGAGGGCCATTAGGTGCGAGAGATGCCGGTGCGACGCCTCGAGCGGCTGGTCCTTGGCTACGAGGAGCCGACCGTCCTCGCCCAAGCTGAACTCCGGCAATTCACCCAGCACGCGGCGCCAGTGCACGGCATCGCCTGCGCGCCCGAGTTCCGCGGCCAATTCGGCCGTGGCGCCCAGCAACCAGCGCATCAGCGCCAGATCGTAATTGGTGAGCGTCTTGAACCAGGCCTCGGGCCGGTTGTCGTGGATCTCCGGCGAGGCGCTCAAGGGGAGCGTCCGACGACCCTCGGCGTCGCGCGCTTCACTGACGGCCTCGATGAAGACGCTGGCCTCCCGCAGGTACGGCCAGGCGCGCTCGCGCAGGAACCCGCGGTCCCCGCTGAACCGCCAGTGCAGATAGAAATGCTGGGCGAGCCAAGCGGCTGTGGTTGCCGAGTGAGTGTACTGACGCCACCCGCCGATCTGGCGGTTCTCGAGGTCGGCGGTCATCGGGACGTTCAGTCCAGGCAGGCCAAAAAAGCGGCGCGTCCACTCGACACAGTTCGCGCGGGTGTCCCACAACCAGTCGAGGTAGCTCAAGCCTTCATCGAGGCGGTTGCCACTGTAACAGGGCCAATAGCTCAGTTGCGTGTTCAGGTCGTGATGATAGTCCCCTTTCCAGGGCGGCAACTGGCCGTCGTCGGCCGTCCACGGGCCTTGGAGCGTGATGGGCGGGGCGCCCCGCCGCGCTGCGGCCCCGAACTTGTATGTGTCCAGGAACCACTGCCGCTCGAGCACCGGATTCGGCAGACGCACGGTGGACTTCGCCCAATAGGCCTCCCACCAGGCGCGGTGTGACTTGGCCTTGGCCTCGAAACCGGCCCGCAAAGCGCGCTCGACCCGGCGCCGGGCTAAGCGAAGCGGCTCCTGCCCCTCGTAACTCGACGCCACACTCCAAGCCCCCAGCCATTCACTGGCTCGCTCGCGCCAGGCGAAATACACCGCGAAATGGAAACCTTGTGCCCCCTGCTGCGTGAAAGCTTGCCAGTTGTCCCCGCGAGTCTGCACCGGCGGCGGATAGCCCAGTTGCGCCAGATCCCCCGCACCGATGCCGCCCGCAGCCGGGTTTTGGACCTTGCCGCCAAAAGGTGGGGCGACCAACCGGGGCACGACCTCGAACCCGATGCCCTCGCCCGACGCAGCCGGAGAACTGTTCGCTGGAGCCGGCGTCGAGGCTGGCGGAAGGGTGCTCGACAACAGCCCGGGGGCGCGTCGATCCGCACCGATCCGAATGAGCCCGACCGCCTCAGTGGCATGCACCAAAACCCGAACTGCGACGCCGTTGGCGAATCGCATGGTGGCCATGGCCTCGGCGAGATCGAGGGAAGTGTCCAGGAACCGCGCCGGCTCGCTGAGGCTGAGCTCGAGACGGCCGGCGGGGATCTTCGTGGGGGCGGGCCGTTCATAGGGCTTCTCGAGCAGCCGCACCAAGTCGGCGTGGCGGCCTTCGCGGTGCCAGCGCTGGACGGTGGCGTAGTTGTAGTCGGCAGACTCGAACTCGGGCACCGGCGTCAGGTCCCAGAGGTCGGTGCGGTCCAGCGAGATTCGCAGCGGCTGGCCCTGGCCCCACACCAGCGCCCCCAAGAGGCCATTGCCCAGCGGCAGCGCTTCGTCCCAACGCGCGACGGCGTTGGTGAAGTGCAGGCCGTGCTCAGAGCGGGGCAAATGGGGTTCGAGGTCAGCCCAGACCCACCCGGCTCCTACCCCTACCCCCACCCATCCCAGCAACAGCGAACCTGCCAGCCTGAGGAAGGGAAAGTGCCCAGACCCGATGAGACGCACGCGCATAGCTCAGGATCAGACCTCGCACAGTTTCAGCATCGCCCGCAGGGTCCCGAGCGGATCGCGGGTGGGGGTATACTCGTGGGCCAAGTAACCCTGGAACCCGAGGTCCGCGATGGCCTTGCAGATGGGCGGGTAGTTCAGTTCCTGCGTGTGGTCGAACTCGTGCCGGCCGGGATTGCCCGCCGTGTGGAAGTGGCCGATCCACTGGATGTTATCGCGGACGGTCCGGATGATGTCTCCCTCCATGATCTGCATGTGGTAGATGTCGTAGAGCAGCTTGACGCGCGGCGAATTCACCCGCTTGCAGAGTTCGACGCCCCAGGCGGTACGGTCGGCCATGTACCCCGGGTGATTGACCTTGCTGTTCAACAGCTCGAGGCAAAGCGTGACACCAAGGTCCTCCGCCAACCCCTTGATCTGGTTCAGGAAGAGAACGCTGTTATCCAGCCCCTCCTCGTCCGTCAGGCCCTTCCGATCGCCGGCCATAACAATCACGTTGGGCGCGCCGAACGCCGCCGTCGCCTTGATCGCCTCTCGCATCCGGGGATCGATGCTCCCGTGGTTGCTCCGGTCGTTGATGCCGCTCTTGATACCGCTGCCCCCGCCCACCATCGTCGGCATCAACCCATACTTCTTCAGGGTCGGAAAGGCGTCCGGGCCTACCAGGTCCATCCCCACCGCCCCAGCCGCCGCCGCCTCGCGACATTCCCCATCGAGGTCCAGTTTCAACCCGCGGAACACGCCTCGGCAGACCGCCTGTTTGAGCCGGCCGGGATGTGGCTGCGCCGCCTGGGCCGGCCGCCCGAGGCCAAGGCCAAGGCCAAGGCCACCAGTGCCGATGCTCGCCGCCCAGCCAAAGCCGGTGACCGAAGTGAGGAACGCGCGACGATTCAATCCGTCCGGGGTAGAGGGGGTGTCGTTCATGGGGCCAGAATAGCCAGGCTGCGAGTCGGTTGGCAAGGCAAGGTCGGCACGCCCCGCGGCCTCGATCTCTGTCAACAACTTCTTGCCAGTTAAAATAATAACGGTGTGAGCGATGTGAGTGTGAGGATGGGGGTGCGGAATTCGGCGCGATCTTGGAAGCCGAGGAGGGGTGACATGGTGAGAGTGTCAACAACTTCTTGCCAGTTAGATTAGTAACGGTGCGGATGTGGGATATGGGGGGTGCAGAACTCGTCGCGATCTTGGAAGCCGGGAAGCGAGAAGGGGTTACATGATGGGAGGAACTAGTAACTGGGAACAAAAAGAGCCCGGTGCCCCCCAAAAGAAAAGAAAAGGGGACGACCGGACTGGATTAGGGGCTCGACCCGTCCAGATGCCGTGTGCGCCGTGGCTGTGCGCGGCCGTGGCGCCTCGGCCCAACTGGTTAGCGTGCGCGGGCGCGGTTGGTGGCTTGTTCGAGCAAGGCCTTGGCGCGGCCAGCCAAGTCCGTGTTGCCAGTGGCTTGGGCGGCCTTTTGGAGCGGTTCGAGCAGGCGGGAAGCGTATTGGGCGCCGCGTTGGCCCCGCAACAATCCGTCCGCCACACCCACGACCGCCGCGCTGGCTTCGTCCTTGGTAGCAGCATCCTCCAAGTACGGCGTGATGAGGGGGAGTGCCTCTGGCGACTGGATACTGCCGAGGGCGGCGAGCAGGAGCTTCTTTTCGTCACCCTGCTGGAGGAGGCCGGCGACCTGGCGGCACATGGTCAGGCGTTGGTCGACCGGCAGGTCGGTGTTGGCGGCGAGACGCAGGTAGCTGCGCCGGCAGAGCATTTGGTCGGTGGGATCGCTGGTCGTCTGGGCTAACTGGAGCAGGTCGGGCGCCGCGTCGGCCGTCTTCCAGGCACCCAAGGCGCGAATGGCCGCGCCGCGAACCTCGACGTTCGTGTCGCTTACGGCGGCACGCACGGCTTTGAGTGAGGCGGGCCCGCCCACGGCGGCCAGGACTCGAAGCAGGGCCCCTTTCTGCGAGGGTGCAGCCTGGGCTAAGCGGCTGGTGACCTGGGCCACGCAGGCTTCGGGCTCGGGGGCTTTGGCGCACACGGCGCCGACGGCTTGCTCGGCGGCTTCCACGTCCGCGTCGGTATTGGCCTTCAGCAGCAGATCCAGGAGCGCGGAGAGGTCCGCTGGGCTGCCGAGCTCACCCAACCGCCTCAGCGAGGCAACGCGAACCTGGGCGTTGGGTCCGCTGGCGGCGGCGAGCAAACCGGGCAGCGCGTCGGTCATGCGGCGGCGGCCGATCAGGTCAATGGCCGTGAGTTGCTGGCCGCTCCGGTCGCTGTTCAACAGTCGTAGGACGCTGGCGTCCACGTCCGGGCCGGCCAGGCTGGCAAAGCCCTCTTGCGCGGCGCGGGAGATGTCCCGGTCGGCATCGCCGAGCAACTCGAGCAGCGCAGGTGCGGCGGCGGCGTCCCGCAACTGCGGCAAGGCGCGGACGGCAGCCAAGCGCACGGGCTTGGCGCCGGTCTGGGCGGCAGCGGTCAGGGCAGGCAGCGCCGCGGGATCGCCCCGTTGGCCCAGGGTATCGAGCAGGAGAATCTGCTTGTCGGCGTTGGCTAATACGAGCTCGGCCGCCAGGAGCTTGGTTACGTTGCGCCCGGGTAATTGCAGGGCGGCTTGAGCAGCCGCGGCGGTGAGAATGTAATCGTCGCTACGGATCGATTGGCCGAGCAAGTTGAGCCGGTTCTTTGCTGTCCGGGCGAGAATGGCGCCCCGCGTGGCGCCGGCCCGGACCTGATGCGGCAGAGCTGCGTTCGAGCGGAGTTGATCGTAGATGGCGATGGCCGCCGGTCGTTGGGCGGCGCCGGCCAAGGCTTCGGCGGAGCGGAACAGGCCTTCGCAGAGAGCGAGCTGGTTTTCGGGCTTGGCTTTCGGGAGCGCGGCTTGGAGGGCCTGGGCGGCTTCGGTACTGCCGAGTTGGCCCAAGGCGCGGGCGGCGGCCTGGGCCACCAGGTCGTCATCGGCCTGTAGTAGCTTCGTCAAGGCAGCGGTGGCTTGGGTGTCACGGCGGACGCCGAGGCTACCGATGACCCCCACCAACGGCCGGCCCTTCAGGGTGCCCAGGGCGGCGCGCAGGGCTTCTCCAGCCGCGGCATCCGGCATGGTTTCCAGGGCGTAGCGGGCCATGTGATGGTACTGCGGATCGGGCAGGAGCGCGGCCAAGGCCGGCACGGCTGCTTGGGTACCGATGACCGCCAACTCACGGCAAGCATCGGACTTGTCCTTCTGCGACGCATCGGACTTGAGGACTGCGATGAGCTGGTCCTGGGACCGGGTCAGCAGGGGCGTGGGATCCTGAGCCAAGCTGGGCAGGCTGGCGGCGGCCAGCAACGCGAGGGCGACAACGGTGTGCAAAGTACGGTTCTTCATGGGAATGGGTAAGGTAAAGTTGGGTGGGCACGCGCTTAAATGATCCAGGGCTCGCGCATGGCGCGTGAGCGGAGGCGGTTGGCCTCGACATCGCCGGCGAATTCCTCCTTGGCCGGATCGAACTTCATATTGCGTTTAAGCCACATGCAGATGTTGGCGGCGTGGACGGTGGACATCGACCGGTGCATGACCACGGGATCAGCGACGGGGTTCTGCCGCGATTTAACGCAGTTGAAGAAATCGCGCACGTGGCTCATGGGCCGCTGCGTGCGCGCGATGTAGTCGTTGACGACCTTGTTGAAGTCCTCGAGCAACGCGGGCGAGGAGACTTCCGGACGCGAGTAACCGTCGGCCACGGCGACCCAGCCGTCGGGTCCGTCGAAGCGCATGCCGCAGGAGCCGCGCCAGTACTTGTCGCCACGCGACAGGACCATCTTGGTGCCGTTGGCGAAGCGAGTGACCATGCCGTCGCCGGTGGGGTTGTCGATGTATTCGTATTCGACGGGCGAGGTATCGAGCAGGTCGAGCCCGGCTTGGGCTTGGGCGAAGGTGTGGGCGCCCCATTCGCCGATGCAACTGGTATGGAAGTCGTAGTGGCCGCGCCAACCGCCGCGGGTGTAGGTGGGGTTGTAAGGCCGCCAGGGGCAGGGGCCCAACCACTGGTCCCAATCGCACTCGCTCTTCGGGGGCTCGGGCTGGCCGGGCAGCCAATCGTGGCGCATGGCGGCGGCGTCCCAAGGGGCGATATGGGCGTAAGCGGTGTGGACTTGGCCGAGCCGGCCGCTCTTGGCCAACTCGATGGCAAAGACGAAGTTGGCCTCGCTCAGGCGCTGGGTGCCGGTCTGGTAGACGCGCCCGTACCGGCGGGCGGTTTCAACCACGGCTTGACCCTCGGCCATGGTCATCGAGGAGGGCTTCTCCGAGTAGACATCTTTGCCGGCGCGCATGGCGAGGATAGCCATGAGGGCGTGCCACCGGTCGCCCGTGGTGCTGAGGATGGCGTCGATGTCGGTGCGCGTGGCCAAGAACTCGCGCGTGTCGCTGTACATGGCGCAGTCGGTGTTGCCGTACCGATTGTCGACCAGGCGCTTGACCGCCTCGCGCCGTTGCTTCTGCGGGTCGCAGACGGCCACGAATTGCACATCCCGCTCGGGCAACATCCAGTTCAGGACGCCCGTGCCGCGGCCGCCGATGCCGATGCCGCCCAGGATGATCTTCTCGCTCGGGGGCACGGCCCCGTTCCGGCCCAGGACCGATGCCGGCACGATCAGGGGCGCGGCGAACAGGCCGCCGGTGAGGGCGGCGCGCCGGAGGAATTGCCGGCGCGTCAGGGAGTCTGAGGCAGCGGCGTGGGAAGGGAGAGAGGCCGGGGCCGCAGGCGTGCGACCGCCGGTCAGGACATGGTGCGTTGACATGTAGGCATCCTAACAGCGGCGCGCGGAAAGATGAAAGGATTCTTTCCGGCGCCTGGGCCGGGACATTCCGGGATCTACCCGGACAGCAGGCTGAGGTCTGCGACGGCGGGTTTGGCGGGTGGGTGGAGGGGCAACACGGCTCGGGGTTCCTCCGGTTGGTTGGCGTTCCAGAGGCAGAGGCGGGTGTAGTCCTTGTCCAGAGCGGCGACCAAGTCAGGTGCCGCCCGCGCCACGCTCAAGGTGAGGCCCGGCGGGGCTTGGTAATGCGTGCAGGTCAGGGGCGGGCGGGGTCGGATCACGCAGACGCTGTTACCGAGAAGGCTGGGCACAAGGCGGAAAGACTGGCCGGGCGGCGTAGGCGAGAGGTCGTAGGCCTTGGCGCCCAGATCGCGGATCACTCGGGCGGTGGCGCCGGGGATCGCGCGGTCCCAGCGCAACAGGCGACCGGACAGAGTCAACCCGAAGAGGTGCTCGATATGTGGCACGGCGCCCACGATCGTCTCGCCAGCCGGCGCGGGGTAGTTCTGCGGTTCGACGGCGGGCCGTTGCGGGTGGAGGCGCCAGACCGTGTTGCGGGCACACACGAGAAGATCGTCGCCATCGGCTACCTGGACAGCCCGGCAGCCGGCCCCGACTAAGTCGGGCGCGAACGGCGTGGCCTCACCGCCGGTCAAGGGCCACCGCAGCAGGCCCAAGTCCGAGTGCGCGGCGTAAAGCCACTCGCCCAGAATTGCCATCGAGTTGGCCCCGTGCCGTGTGGCCGAGGGAAAGGGAAAGAGCTGCGCCTCGGCTCGTTCGAGACCGAACAGCGCCACACCCAGACGCGCCCCGGCCAGCAGGTGGATGCGATCGCCCACGCGAGCCAAGCGCACCGAGCGGGTGCTGCCCATGGCGGGCGGCAGCCGGTACGTGCGCGCCGGCGGAGGGCTGCCGCCGATCGCCCGAGGGTCGTAGGCGCGGATTTCCCGGCCGCAAGCGACGAACAGGTAGCGGGTCTCGAGCGGGCGCTTGACCTGGCGAGCGAGGTAAGAGGGCCAATCCTCGGCGTCGTCGGCCACCAGGATGACCTGGACAGTCTGGTGGATCTCTTTGACGACACCGTCCGTGACCTTGATTTCGGCCAGGCCCGGCAGCCCCGCTTCGCCTTGGCTACCGACTCGAGTGTCGCCCGTCACGTTTTGTTCGATCTTGCGGGCGACGGCGTCGGTCAACGTGACCTTGGCGGCGGGGGTCGATTTCGCTGGCGCGGCGTCCATGGTATTGCGTTCGGGCAGTCATAGCCTGGGCCGCAGCCGCTGCCCAGCGGAAAGCGGCAAGGCAAGTGGTCAGGTGCACCAGTAAGGCTGGTCTCTGGCGTGCCCGTGGCGGACACCGCAGAACGCCGACTGCCATGCGCCGGCAGTTCAAGCCTGACAAGAAGGTGTCTAAACTCCACAGTGGCGGGGGTGTGCCTCGGTCCGACGAACGTGCCGTGTCGGCGGCGCTGTCGAGCCGCTACCCATGAACCGGCCGTACCGCCGACTTTCCTGTCGGCCCGATGCCGGTTGGAAAACCGGCGCTATAGGTTTATGGCCCCGATGGGCGCGCCAAACCGGGTGGAAGCTACCCATGAGACCTTGGGCTGGTCGATCGGTTGCGGGTACGTTTGCAGGTAGCAGGGCGCGCAGTCCTCTGCGCGCCGCGCGCGCCGCGAACCACGGTCGAGCCTCGAGCCGGCGGCGCGCAGAGGACTGCGCGCCCTACCGCCGGTCGGTCGTCCATCACGGTGGCGCATGCGCGAGTGCGTGAGGGGAATGAGATCGGCGACGTGGACGTAGAAGGTGCTGTGGCCGGACCGAAACCGGGCTTTGAGCCCATTGAGACCAATGAGTGACGAAGCGACCGAGGGTGACAGCTCGCCCCACCGTTTGGAGGAGCTCCACGGTGTGCCCGGCGCCGTGGCAGCCAAGCTCAAGGAACACTGGCTCGAGACGGCGGAGCAGGTGCTGGCGGTGGCGGCTTGCCGGGAGGGTCGCGAGGGGCTGGAGCGGTTGTTGGGCTTCGACGCGGCCCAGTTGCAGGACTTCCTCGGGCAACTGAGCGCAGTCGTGGATCCGGCGGTGCGCGAGCGGTTGGGGCAGCCTGCGGCCCTGCGAACGCTGGGGTTGCAGTTGACCGAGGAACAAAAGCGGCAGGCGGGCCTCGAGTGAGCGTGCGGCTGGAACAAACGTTACTGATGAGAGCTCGGGATAGACGACAAGTTGCTGGTAGGGCGGGCAGTCCTCTGCGCGCCGTAAACCACTGTGGACAGAGGAAGCCGCGGCGCGCAGAGGACTGCGCGCCCGTACCGCCGACTTGTGGTCCATCTTAGTGACTCCTGAGTATGAGAGTCGAGGGACAGATCGGGCTCGAGCGGATCGAAGGGCTCGAGGCGGGGCAGCGGGCGCTGCTCGAGGGGCTGTGGTTGGAGAGTGTCGAGGAGGTGGTCGCCGCGCTGGCAGCGTTCGAGTCGGACCTAGCGCCGGCTGAGGAGCAGGATGGCCGAGCGGCGTTGGTCGAGGTGGGCCGGCTTGGGCTGGCGGTGTTGCCGCGGGAGGCGGTCGAGCGGGTCAGCCGGCCGTGTTCGGCGCGCGCCTTGGGTTGCCGGGTGACCTCGGAACAGCTCGGGCGATTCGCTCGGGCGGGCTGCGTTGAGCTCCCCGAGGGCAAGGGCAAGGGGCCGGAGGGAATCGAGCGGGGCCTGCCTGCTTCGGTTCGCTTGCTGGATCGGCTGGGCTCGGCGCGGGATCAGGGAGATCGGGGAACGTGCGTGGCATTCGCTGGAGCGGCGTTACGGGAGTTCCTGTTGGGAGGCGAGCCGCTGCTCTCGGAGCAGTTCTTGTACTGGGCCTGCAAGGAGTTAGATGGGTCGCCGAAACCGGGCACGTACCTGCACACGGCGATGTCGGCGCTCAACCGCTATGGGATCTGCCGGGCGGAGACGTGGCCGTACAACCCGGACCCCACAGGAGACGACGAGGGGCAAGGCCCGCCACCGGTGGGGGCGGGGCGGGAGGGCCTCGAGTACCGGCTGATGAACACGCGTCCGGTCGAGCCGGGCTTGGTCATGGACTACAAACACATGCTGGCGGGCGACTCGCAGACGCCCGGCATGCCGGTTGTGTTTGGCACGTTGGTCTTCCGGAGTTGGCTGCGCTCGGCCGAGTCGCAACGGACCGGCAAGGTGACCTTGCCTTTGCCTGGCGAGATGCCCCTGGGTGGGCACGCTTGGTGCGCTGTGGGGTATGTGGACGATCGGACGGTGCCGGGCGGCGGCTATTTCATCGTGAGAAACAGTTGGGGGGCGAACTGGGCGCCTGCCAGTCCGGAACGGCCTGGCTACGCGCTGATGCCCTACGCGTATGTCGAGCGGTGCGCACTCGAGGCCTTCACCGGTCCGGCGGAAGGGGGCGAGCCACGCTCGCGGCGCCGCCGGAGGATTCCTGCGGCGGTCGACCATGGCGACTTCACCCCGTTCATCAGGACACTCGAGGCGGACACGCGCGACATGGACCAAGCGCTGCAGCCCGGGGGAACACGCGTTCTGGCGGACCCCTTGGAACCTCGACTCGTGCGCCGCGATACGCCGCTGAATCGGCGGGCGTTCCTCCTGCGGGATTGCACCTGGTCGGACGAGACGCGTCGCCGGCTATGGTTTCCGGTCTTCGGGGGGGACCGGGATTTTGGCCATGCGGCGGCTGAGCTGGAGGAGGTCATCCGGAAGGCGCAGGCGGCCCTGGACGCGAACCTCCGCGGGGCGGTGGGCAAGCCACGGCCGTTCCTGCCTCACCCGCGGCTGCGGGCGTGGTTGCTGCCGCTGCTGCCGGTGGATTGGGCGCCGCGGATCACCGGCTGCGAGGCGGTGGCGGACTTGAGCAGTGAGTTGGTTGCGCTGGTGAAGTCCGAGGCCGGCGTGCCAGCAGAGCTGGCGTGGCCGGACGATTGGAACGACCGGGTGGGGCAGTGGGCGTTTCTGCGCGTGTACGAACTGCGGGGGGCCGGGCGGCCGCTGCACGTCGTGGCGACATGCTTCCGCCGCCTGCGACTCGATCGAGCGGAGGAGCTCGACAGCCCTCCCAGGGCGTGCTTCCAGGGAGTGGACCCTGCTTGCCTCGATCGGGTCGCGGCGTTGTACGACGAATGGTGGCGAGGGCGAGCCGGGGGTGGCCCCGAGCCGGCGCAGGTGGCATTCAGTATCACGCTGGCGGAACCGTTGCCCCCGACGTTGGCCTGGCAGGCGGAGGGCAGGCGCTGGACGGTGGTCTGTCGGCGCCGCCCCGCCTCGCCGCACCATGCGCTGGACGCACCGGGACCGATCTGCGAACGGCCGGTCGAGGAGAACCGTTTTCGGCCGCCGCACTCGACGGAGCGCGATTTCCTAGATCGCCTGAAGCCGGAGTCTGAGGAGGAGCAGAGCCTGCGGGTGCGGGAATGGGTCGAGTACATCCTCGAGCTCGAGGGCGGTCAGGCGACGGTGGCGAAGGTGCGGGACCGGACGGGGTATCGGGCGTCGGTGGTCGAGCGGGCGTTTCTGGCGCTGCAGGAAGGTGGAGACTACCGGATCAGGCGGGTCGGCTCGGGGGGCGGGCGTCGGACAGAAGCGCTGGCGCTGGGGCGCGCGAAGGCGGGCGAAGGTATCGAGCTAACGGCGCGTTGCCTGAGTCGGCCCTACCTGCAGCGGCACGCCTTGAGGATTGGGGCGATCGTCCTCGGGGTAGCCGTCAGTCGACTCGCCGGTTGGGTTGAGCATCAGTTCGCCGGCGGCGGTTGGATCGGGCTCGTCGGTGACGTGGGTTTGGTCCTCATCCTTTACTTGGGCAACCGGCTTCAGAACCAGATCAACCGGCGTGCGGATCGAGCAACGGACTGAGAGCCGGGCAACCGATCCAGCGGCCCGGAACTTTGGCGAGGCGCGCGTCATAGCCTCGATTGGCGACAACCCGTGCATCGTGTCTCTGGTGAAGTCCGCGATATGAGATGCGAAGCCCGAAGCGAAGGGGAACCAAGGCGTCGCGGAGCTCCGCCCTCCAATGTGACGTGGTGACCGCTGAAGGGCGCCGTTGGAGGGGCGAGTTCCACGAGCCCTCGATCGCAAGTGCGCGATCGGAAGTGGGCAGCCCGAAGGGAAAGGCAGCCCAGGCGTCGCGGAGCTCCGCCCTCCAATGTGATGTGGTGACCGCTGAAGGGGCGCCGTTGGAGGGGCGAGTTCCACGAGCCCGCGATCGCAAGTGCGCGATCGGAAGTGGGCAGCCCGAAGGGAAGGGGAACCCAGGCGTCGCGGAGCTCCGCCCTCCAATACGGTGTGGTGACCGCTGAAGGGCGCCGTTGGAG
>Ga0194111_10000383_pt1 | contig 53846 bp, 58 predicted proteins | sample TA2KigC300mmetaG_FD_146194 | JGI IMG/M metagenome (GOLD analysis project Ga0194111, IMG submission 146194) | Freshwater microbial communities from Lake Tanganyika, Tanzania - TA2015033 Kigoma Deep Cast 300m | ecosystem: Environmental > Aquatic > Freshwater > Lake | place: Tanzania: Lake...
CGGCTCTATACGGGCCACATCAAAATCGCCACTGGGTTCAAATTCTCCGAGCACTAACATATCGCATCCTGAAGATATAACTGTGACGCCCATCCATGATTCACACCGACCAACAGTTGACAGTAACCGTGCCTCCTAGCTAGTGTTATTCAAAGGAACGTGGTGGTATAATCTATGTGATTGACCCCACTCCTGCAGGCGTAAGGCGAATCTACTCCCTTCGATGCACCACTTTATGATTTCGACGCGAGAGAGGAATATAGTACAGAAACAATACTAGAGCCCGCTCATAGTAACATCATTGGCTTCACTTAGAATGTGATTTCAATTAAAATATAGTTAATTAACAGAGGCTGTTTAAAAAAGAAGGGGTATTTTGGGGGCTTTTAGGACATGTCTAAAGCTAGAAGACGTCAAAACTCCCCAGAAAGTTGGGGGTGAAGGGTTCTCAAATCGGCCAAAAATGAAGCTAAAATCAAAACTAAACAGCCTCTTACCATATTAGGAGGTGGATTGTGAGCAAAACTAGTGAAAACTTGCAAGCTGCTTTTGGCGGTGAGAGCCAGGCCAGCCGCAAGTACCTGTATTTTGCCGAGAAGGCAGATGCGGAAGGACACAAACAGATAGCCAGGTTGTTCCGCGCCGCATCAGACGCCGAGACAGTCCATGCCCGTAACCACCTGAAGGTGATGCGGGGGATAAACTCGACCAAGGACAACCTGCTGGCTGCGATTAGTGGTGAGCATCACGAGTTTGCCGAGATGTATCCTGCTTTTATGAAACAGGCCGAGGCCGAAGGTGAGAAGAAGGCAAATGATAGCTTCGACCTGGCAAACAAAGTTGAGCAGATTCATCACCGCCTATATCAGACTGCACTCAGCATGCTGGAAAAGAGTCAGGCGATAGCTGAGAAGCCCATCTACGTCTGCCAGTATTGCGGCAATACCGTCGAGGGTGAAGCTCCTGATAAATGTCCCATCTGCGGAGCACCTAAGAAAATGTTCAAGCGAATCGATTAGAACCTAAAGGCCCTCACCCGCTGTCTTCGATGTAGCTGCGACCTTTTAGAGTCTCTCTTCTATTATAGCGAGGCTAAAGCCTCGCCGCTACATGTCTTTCCTCCCTAAATACCAATGACCAAAATATCAAGAGTTTTCGAATTTAGGTGATTTGGATTTTGATATTGTTTGGAATTTGAGATTTGGAATTTAGGATTTGGTACCACATGTAGTTGCGACCCTTTAGGGTCGCCTTCTGTAGCGAGGCTAAAGCCTCGCCGCTATATTAGTAAACAACTCCATTACTTGTTGGCTATCTTCCGCCACGCTATAATTAGGCGCGATGCTTTATCAACGCATAGTAGCTAAGTTCGGCACCAACTTACTTACGGGAGGGACTGGCCGCCTTGAGTCTAATATTATGTCAAGTCTTGCAGGGCAGGTGGCTCAGCTTCACCAACAGGGGCACGAAATAATCATCGTGTCTTCGGGGGCAGTTGCTGCCGGAAGACAGAAATTAGGCCTGACCAAGGAACGCAAAGACGTCCCCTTCAAGCAAGTCCTTGCCTCGGTGGGCCAAAGTCGGCTTATGAATGTCTACGAGCAGCTTTTCAGTCAGCACAATATAGTCGTGGCTCAGGCGCTACTGACCAAGTCTGACCTCATCGACCGCGCCGGCTACTTGAACGCCCGTAATACGCTACTGGCTCTGATTGAATTGGGCGTGATTTGCATCGTAAACGAAAACGACATCGTCGCCACCGATGAACTCGGTGAACTCACCTTCGGAGATAATGACAATCTTTCAGCTATGGTGGCTAATTTGGTCGATGCTGACCTTCTGGCACTGCTTACTGACATAGACGGCCTGTACACCGCTGACCCACAGCTTAATCCCCAGGCCAGGCTTATACCCAAAGTAGAAAAGATAGATGCCGAGATTGAGCGTCTGGCTGGCGACACTACCAGCTCTTACAGCGTCGGTGGCATGATTACCAAACTCGAGGCTGCCAAACTGGCGACTACTTCAGGCGTAACCATGGTCATCGCCAACGGACGGAAGCCTGATGTCCTGAAACAAATCGCACTTGGGCAAAACATCGGCACCATATTCCCATCACGAACCAGCAAACTGGAGAGCAAGAAACGCTGGATGCTGAGCCGGCTTGCCTGCAAAGGTAAATTGATAATCGACGATGGCGCCACACTGGCTCTAAAGAAACAGAACCGGAGCCTGCTTCCCGCCGGGGTTGTGGGTGTTGAAGGTGAATTCCAGCGTGGCGAGGTAGTGGATATTTTCGATTCGAAAGGCAGTCAAATCGGCTGCGGCATACCTAACTACAGCTCAAAGGATATCACCGTTATCAAAGGAGCCCACTCCGAGGCAATCTCAGGCCTTCTCGGCTACGAATACGGCAGCGAGGTAATCCATCGGAATAATATGGTACTACTATAAATGGCGTGTTGAAGAAAAAAGGCAGGCTGTCCGAAAATGTAGTCCCGATCCTTTAGGGTCGGGCTCCCGAGGCTAAAGCCTCGGGGCTACATGTTTAATGTGTATCACCAATGAGCTATAATTTTTCCCACAAAGTAACGTGTAGGGACAGGTCTTTAGACCTGTCCGCAAGCAGTAAGGTGACGGACAGCCCTAAAGGTCTATCCCTACACAACAAAAAACCAGTTACTAGTTAAGATAAGCAGTTGTCCATGGAAAATGGCTAAGTTCGATGACAATCGAGGAGGAAAGTATGAAATCTGCGCTAACTGAGCTTGAAGAAAAAGGCAAGGCGGCTAAGGCAGCTTCAAGGAAACTCGCCTTCTTACCTACCGAAATTAAGAACAGAGCTCTGCTCAGCGTCGCTGGTGCCCTCAGTGCCAGACAGAACGAGATTCTAGCCGCTAACAGCCAGGACTATAAGGAGTCCGAAGCTTCTGGTATGAGCGCAGCTATGCTTGACCGGCTTATGCTGAACCCAAGCCGGCTGGAAGCTATGGCTCAGGATGTAAGAACTGTAGCTGCCCTGCCTGACCCGGTGGGTGAGGTGATTGAAGAACGCACCTTGCCCAACGGTCTCCAACTCAGCAAAAAGCGGGTACCGCTTGGCGTCATCGGCGCCATTTATGAGAGCCGTCCCAATGTAACTGTGGACATCTCTGTGTTATGCCTTAAATCAGGCAATGCCGTCATCCTTCGCGGCGGCAAGGAGGCACTACGCTCCAACCTGGCTCTGGCCAAGGTTGTTCAAGAAGCCGCCTACAAAGCTGGTGTGCCACAAGGAGCTGTGCAGATCATAGAATCAACAGACAGAGCTCTTGTTGACTATATGCTTAAGATGAAGGGCACTATAGACCTCATAATTCCCCGCGGTGGCGCCGGCTTGATTAAGTCTGTTGCTGAAAATGCTGCTATGCCTGTAGTTACCGGCGGTATTGGCGTCTGTCATACCTATGCAGACAAGAGCGCCGATTTAAACAAGGCAGTGGCCATCGCCTATAACGCCAAGGTTCAGCGGCCAACTGTTTGCAACGCTCTGGATACTCTTCTGGTTCACGCTGAAATCGCCCCACGGTACCTGCCTCTAATTGCCCAGGAATGGGCCAAGGCCGGGGTGGAAATGCACTGCGATAAGCGCGCTTTATCTATTCTCAAACCGATTCCTTCCCTTAAGCTCGTTCCGGCAAAGGCTGATGATTGGGGCAAAGAATTTCTGGCGCTGATTGCGGCGATTAAGATAGTTGATTCGCCTGACGAGGCGTTGGAACACATCGAGCGCTACGGCTCAGGACACTCTGAGGCCATAGTTGCCGAGGATAAATCGGCGGCGGCACGCTTTCTCAACGAGGTGGATGCTGCCTGCGTCTATGCCAATGCCAGCACCCGCTTCACCGATGGCGGCCAGTTAGGCCTGGGCGCTGAAATAGGCATAAGCACGCAAAAGTTCCATGCCCGCGGCCCCATGGCGCTGAGGGAGCTGACCAGCTACAAGTGGATTATTATCGGCGATGGGCACGTCCGCCCCTAGCCTAACCTTGCCAAAGCTGGCTTCTGGATTTTAACCAGGGGCATCTAGCCCAACCAATGTAGCAGTGACCCTTTAGGGTCGCTGGGGCGAGGCTAAAGCCTCGCCGCTACATGTTTTCCAGGGGGAAGCTTTGGATAGGACTAAAGACCTGTATCTGCCTTTCCTGATGTCATTCTGAGCGAAGCGAAGAATCTCGATACGCTTCGTTGTCGCTAACTTAAAATTTAGAACTCAAAAATCAAAATGAAAAATAAAAATGTAAATATTATTTCTTGCTGTTCGAAGCCGAATGCCTAAATTTATTTTTGACAACCAATGTAGCAGTGACCCTTTAGGCAGGCTGTCCGAAAATGTAGTCCCGACCCTTTAGGGTCGGGCTCCCGAGGCTAAAGCCTCGGGGCTACATGTTTAATGTGTATCACCAATAAGCTATATTTTTTCCTACAAAGTGGGAGAGACAGATTGCCAGTTAGAGTTTTCGGATAGCCTCTAGGGTCGCTGGGGCGAGGCTAAAGCCTCGCCGCTACATGTTCTATTAGATTGAGGGGCTAAGTATTGGTAGGGTTAAACCCTCAGTCTAAACCTTCCAGAGTCGCTTTCTGGATTTTGAATAATTGCTTGATTCCCTTCTCGGCAAGTGAGAGCAAAGCATCAATGGTTTCTTTGGAGAAAGGCTTGCCTTCGGCTGTGCCTTGAAGCTCCACGAATTCGCCCTTTTCAGTCATGACCACATTAAAGTCCACAGCCGCCCGGTAGTCTTCCTCATAGCAGAGGTCAAGAAGCTCCTCTCTACCCACAATACCAACACTGGTAGCAGCCACTGCACCCTTCACTGGAATTGATGAGAGTATGCCTCGTTTTTTTAGATTATGTAACGCTGAAAACAGGGCTAAATATCCGCCGGTTATGGCTGCAGTTCGAGTACCGCCGTCAGCCTGCAATACATCACAGTCCACAGTAAAGGTTCTTTCACCCAGGGTGGCAAGGTCGGTAACAGCCCTCAAGCTACGGCCGATAAGACGCTGGATTTCTTGATTTCTACCGACTGTCCTCTCGAGAGAGATGCTGCGGGGAGTGCGAGTGAGCGTAGAACGCGGCAGCATGGCATATTCAGCAGTAACCCAACCGCTGCCTTCACCTTTGAGGAAGTTGGGAACCTTCTCCTCCACACTCACAGCGCAGAGCACTCTGGTACGCCCTAATTCTATCAATGCTGAGCCTTCAGCAAAAGCCTGATAGCCTAAGCTGATACTTACCGGGCGAAGCTCATCATTAGCACGGCCATCTACCCGTTTCATCAAAACCCTTGCCTCGCTTCCTAATCAACCCAGTATAGCATCGACTTGCCTAGCTTAACAAGGCTAAACGTGGAGAGTTTTTGTCATTGCAAGGGGCATACGCCCCGAAGCAATCTCTGGAATTGTCACGCTTCGCTCGCAATGACATTCGCTACCAGCATTCCTTGACACCCTCTAGCTGGCGGTGATAGACTCCAAATGCAAGTGAAACAGGTCGGCATTTTATATCATCCCAAAATTGAGAAGGCTAAGGCTTTCAGTCAGGATCTGGAGAAGTTTCTGAAAGCCCGAGGTGTTTCCTTCTGGACATGCTCAGCCTGGGAAGAGGATAAGGCGAAGCCTCAGATAGCTGGGTCGGAATTAATGCTGAGCATCGGCGGCGATGGCACTATCCTGCGGGCAGTCCGAGCTGTTATTCCACATGCAGTGCCTATCGTAGGCATAAATCTGGGCAACTTAGGATTTATGACTGAGCTTAAAGCTGATGAGGCTTTTGAGAAGCTACCTCAGCTGCTGGATGGTGATGGTTGGATTGAAGAGAGGGCGATGCTGGAAGCTGAGCTGCTGTCTCAGGGCAAGGTTTTTCATGCGATGAACGATGTTTTTGTGGGACGAAGGGGATCAGCTCGGCTGGTTCAGGTTGAAACCAAAGTTGATGGTGAGGTTCTGGCAACCTATCGGGCTGACGGCGTTATAGTGGCTACGGCTACTGGCAGCACTGGTTACTCACTGGCGGCTGGTGGGCCCATTCTTTATCCACAGGCTAAGGAAATCATATTCAAGCCTGTTTGTCCTCATCTGGCTCTGGACAGGGCTGTGGTTCTGCCGGCTGAAGCCGAAATCCAGATAAAGGTGACTACCACCCATGAAGCTATGCTCAGCATTGACGGACAGGTGGAGATGCCACTGCGCAGCGGGGATGAAGTAAAGGTAAAGCGTAGCCGTCATGTGGCTCGGTTCTTGAGAATTCGCCCTAAGGCTTATTTTTATAGCTATCTGGAGTCAAGACTCAGAGGGAGAGGGGTTGTTTACTAATGTAGCGGCGAGGCTGAAGCCTCGCCACAAAAAGGCGACCCTAAAAGGTCACAGCTCCATCAAAAACGGATTGTTGATAAATACTCCCAAAGGAAAGATATGATGAAGGTAGAGAAAGCGAAAATAAATGATGTCCAGCGGATACATGAACTGGTGAACAGCTTCGCCGATAAGGGTGAGATGCTGCCTCGAGCATTGAGCGAGATATATGAGAACCTGCGCGACTTTTTTGTCATCAGGGATAGGGCTAAACAGGTTATCGGCTGTGTTGCCCTTCATATTAACTGGGCTGATTTAGCTGAGATTAAGTCTCTGGCGGTGAGCGAAGATAAGCAGGCCAAGGGCTTAGGCTCAATACTTATTGAAGCCTGCCTTGATGAAGCCAAGGAATTGGGGATTCCTACAGTCTTTTGCCTGACCTACAAGCCGGCTTTTTTCGAAAAGTATAAATTTCATCGGGTTGACAAGATGGAATTGCCGCGAAAGGTGTGGTCGGAGTGCTATCGTTGTCCCAAGTTTCCCGATTGCGATGAGGTGGCTCTTATCTATCGGTCTGAGCCAGGTATAGGTTGAGGAGACTGAAGGGGTGAGAACGCGCTTGTTTATTAGAATGTAGCAGCGAGGCTTTAGCCTCGCTGAACTCGACCCTAAAGGGTCGAGGCTACATGTTTGTGGTGATAGGCAACTAGGATGCATGTTTAGATTAGAGAGGTAAAAGATAAGATGGAAAAGACTATATCTAGCCAGCGGGTTTATGATGGTCGAGCGGTGAAATTGCGGGTTGACACCGTGAAGAAGCCTAACGGCAAGACGACGACTAGGGAGATTGTGGAGCATAGCGATTGCGTGGCAGTGGTGGTCTTGGACTCGAAAGATAGAGCTGTCTTGGTTAGTCAATATCGTAAAGCTGTGGGCAAAATTCTCTTGGAGATTCCGGCGGGCGGTATTGACCCAGGTGAACAGCCGATTGCCTGTGTTCGACGCGAGTTACAGGAGGAGATAGGTTATTTACCGAATAAGATAGACAAGCTTGGCGGTTTTTATTCAGCCCCCGGCTACTGCACTGAGTATTTACACCTGTATCTGGCTACGCATCTGATACCTAGCCGTCGTGAGGCTGAAGATACTGAGGATATCGAGGTGGTTCAAGTACCCATATCCCGGATACCTGAACTCATTGCTTCAGGGGAAATCTGCGATGCTAAAAGTATAGCCGGGCTGCTTAGAGTTATCTCCCTTGGACTGAAGGGCAGCTAAACACCGATAATACGGACCAGCTAGCAAAACCCATTATGTCATTCTGAGCGTAGCGAAGAATCTAAAGTCGCCCTTACCAAGTCTGTTTTGAACGAGATTCTTCGGTTGCTCCGCTCCCTCAGAATGACAGAAAACAAAAGTGCCTTGCCGACGAGACAAGCCCCGTTTAGGCCTTAAGCTGGTACTTGGCTTTTCCTTGTTCGTATAAGTCGCCGCCGTAGATGTCATTGATAACGGTGGCGGGAAAGTTATCTACCTCCAAGCGGCGGATTGCCTCTGCCCCCAAGTCTTCGTAGGCTATTACCTCTGCCTTTTTGATGCTTTTTGAAATCAGGGCTCCGGCGCCGCCTATGGCGGCGAAGTACACTGCTTTGTATTTTTTCATGGCGTCCTTCACTGCTTGTGAGCGGTTGCCTTTGCCGACCATCCCTTTGAGGCCAGCAGCCATGAGGCGTGGTGCGTAGCTATCCATTCTTCCGCTGGTTGTCGGTCCGGCTGAGCCGATGACTTGCCCTGGCTTGGCCGGCGTTGGGCCCATGTAATAGATGGTCTGGTTGGTTATATCAAAGGGTAGTTTTTTGCCCTTATCTAAAGCTTCAACCATGCGTTTGTGGGCAGCATCTCGTGCCGTGTAAATGACGCCGGTGATGAAAACCTGGTCACCGGCCTTCAACTTCTTGACGGTTTCCTCATCAAGTGGTGACTTGATATTTAGAGTCTTCATCATTATCCCTCCATGGTGGCAGTTTATTTAGCTTCATTTCACGGTGAACTCAGGGAAGGGAAGCTTGGGTTTGGTCTCGGCAGGAGATGGGACTGTTGAAGAAGGCTGCTGCTTTTTACCCAGTGCCACAGCTCGGGATACCAGCCTTCTTTTGAGTAATTGGATAGCCAGAGCTGGGTCTAAGCCTTTAGGGCAGGCTTCGGAGCAGGCACCAGCGAGATGGCAATGCCAGACTCCATGGTCGGTATCAACCACTGGAAATCTTTCCTTTTCGCCTTCATCCCGGCTGTCAGCACAGTAACGGTAGCATTGAGCCAGAGCCTGCGGACCGAGAAAAAGCTTATCGCTGGCTGAGGTTGGACAAGCAGAAATGCATATACCGCACTTTATGCAGTAGGTGAACTGCAAGAAGGTCTCTAAGGCGTGAGGTACCTGTGCGTATTCGGCGGTGGGGTTTTCCATTTCCTCTGCGTCTTGGCGGAGGATGTAGGGCTTTAGTGATTTGTGAGTATTGAAGAATGGAATTAAGTCAACTACCAGGTCTTTAATGATAGGCAGGTTAGGTAAGGGTTTGACGGTTAACGTGTCTGAGTGGAACTCTTCTATTTGTGTATGACAGGCGAGGTGGGGGTAGTTGTTAATGAGCATACCACAGGAACCGCAGATGGCCATGCGGCATGAAGTGCGAAAAGCAAGGCTGCTATCCAGGTTTTCTTTTATATAGATGAGACCATCGAGAACCGTCATACTCTGGCTAGATGGCACCATAAATTCCTGAAAATGAGGCGTGCCGTCATGTTCGGGATCGTATCTTTGGACTTTGAATGTTATCGGGTTGTTTTTATCCATATCCATAATGCCTCCTAAGCAGATAACAGAGCAATGGGTACATAGCTGCACCAGACAAAGGCGACGATGCCAAAAGCTACAATAGCCCAGGTGACGACACGTTCAGTCCTGGCCGATGGTGTCAGCTCAAGGATAACGTTACGCAGTCCGTTTAGGGCGTGGTAGAGAACAACGGCCAGTAAGGCTATATATAAGCCTGCCCATATACCTTGGCGAGATCGTTCTATCATTGAGCCCCAGGAAGTCACGTCGTTAACATAGACTCCAAAGAAGCCAAGGATAGCATCGAGGTGCATTAATACCATATGTACACCCAACAGAACTGCTATCAATATGCCAGTAACCAGTTGTAGAAACCACAGATAGGTATTGCGCATTACCAGCCTCCTGCGACGAAGTCATAAAAGAAGACTAAGGCAAGGATGACGACCACTGCTATCATGGCGATTGTCCAGGGGCGTTTCTTGCGGAGCGAGTCTCTGTACGGATAAATTGGTGGTGTAGGTCGCCCCATAAGGAAACCCAGTTCCTGTAGGATAAGTCGCAAACCGTTCAAGGCATGGTAGACGAAGGCAATGACCACAAGATATTCGCCGATTTTGAACCAGGGGTTGTGGAGGATTGACATCGTAGTTTCCCAGACATCCTGACCCTGAATGCGGAAAACGGTTGTCATCATCAAGTGGAGCAGTAGGAAGAGCAAGATTCCCAGGCCGGTTATTCTATGAAGTATGTAGAGATAACGCTCCAGCTTGTAATTGCCTGCCCACAACCACCCAACAGCTCCTAGATAGTTGCGTCGAGGCTGTATTTGTCTCATAGCTAACTCCCTAGTATTTCCTTTCTACAGGCTGCCACATGGTGATGGTTACGGGGATATAATCGAGCCGTGGCCCTTTAGGTGTGTAATAGGCTAAGGTATGCTTGAGCCAGTTGACATCATCGCGATCGGGAAAGTCCCGTCGAGAGTGAGCCCCTCGCGACTCAGTGCGTGATAAGGCTCCGGTGACGATAATTTCGGCCAGGTCAAGGAGGTTATCCATTTCCAAGGCACTGAGCAGGTCTGTATTATATATGCGCCCACGGTCTTTGACCTTGACATCGGGCAGCCGTTGCTTTAATTCGCGTATCTTATCAAGGGCTATTTTTAGGCCGGTGCTGGTGCGGAAGACGCCCACCTGACTATCCATAGTCCTCTGTAGCTCCCTGCGGAGAGCATAGGCGCTTTCTTTGCCGTTAGAGCTGAACCTGCTGAAAACTCTGGCCTCTGTTTCTTTCAATGTTTTTTCTTCGGGCGGTGTAGAAAAGGCTTTCTGTCTAGACGCATACTTGGCAACATTATCCCCGGTGATTTTTCCCCAGACGAGGCATTCGGTGGTTGAGTTGGAGCCGAGGCGGTTGGCACCGTGTAGTGATACGCAAGCGGCCTCACCGGCTGCCCATATACCTTTTATCGGAGTAGCGCCGTCAATATCAGTGTGGACGCCGCCCATAAAATAATGAGCGGCCGGTCGAACAGGAATTGGCTCGTAGATAGGGTCAATGAAGTTGAACTTTATGGCGACTTCTCGAATCATAGGCAGCCGTTCGTTGATTTTAGCGGCGCCGAGATTACGCAGGTCAATGTGAACGTAGTCGAGGCCATCGGGTCCGGGAAATCCTCTGCCTTCTTCAATTTCAGTCATCTCCGAGCGGGAGACAATGTCTCGTGGAGCTACCTCCATCTTAGATGGAGCGTATTTTTCCATGAATCTGTCATCTTTATTGTTGAGTAAGTAGCCGCCTTCGCCACGTGCTGCCTCTGTTATGAGGATGCCGGATGGTACCAGGCCTGTGGGATGGAATTGGACGAATTCCAGATCCTTAATGGGTAGTCCTGCCCGGTAAGCCATGGCTAAACCGTCGCCGGTGGCGGTAAGGGAGTATGTGGTGAAACCGAACATACGGCAAGCCCCGCCCGTGGCGATGATTAGAGCTTTACCCTGGATAAAGAAGAACTGGCCGCTGGTCAAATCCCAGGCGGTTACGCCGCAGAATGTATTGTCTTTTGTTAGGATTGAGGAGATATAACATTCGTCGTATCTGGTTACATTGGGATATTTTTGCAGAGTGTCGTAGAGAGTTTGCATTTCGGCGAAACCGGTCTTGTCGGCAGCGAAGACAGCCCGGTCGTAGCTATGGCCGCCGAATGCTCGCTGGGCAATTCGGCCATCGGGACGGCGCGACCACGGGATTCCCCAGTGCTCTAATAGGAGAATTTCTTTAGGTGCCTCTGCAACGAAGCGCTTTACTACGTCCTGGTCGCAAAGGAAGTCAGCACCTCTGACTGTATCCCAGGCATGAAGCTCGAAGCTATCTCCTTCATCTGGCTGCATGACGGCTGCAGTGCCGCCTTCAGCACAGACTGAATGGGAGCGCATCAACTGGACTTTGGAGACGATGGCAACATCGAGTCCTGAATTGTGGGCGGCGGCTTCGATGGCAGCTCGTAGGCCAGCTAGTCCTGAGCCCAAGACTATAACATCGTGTTTTTGGCTCATCATAATGTCGTCTCTTTATGCCGAGCACACCAACATTGTATGTTAACCGCAACCGGCAGGCTAGCGATATGTGCCGGGAAGGTTTCAGCGTGAACGGCCAAGGCGGTTGTCCTGCCACCGTAACCCATTGGTCCAATGCCCAGATTGTTGACACGTTGCAGGATTTCTTTTTCTAACTCAGCAACCTCCGGGTCCGGATTTGGCTCGCCAACTTTGCGCAATAGTGCTTTTTTAGCCAATGTCATAGCTTTATCTGTTGTTCCGCCTATGCCGAGACCGATGATGAGAGGTGGGCATGGATTGCTGCCAGATTCGTCAACGAGGTTTACCACAAAGTCAATAATCCCTTGGCGCCCCTTTGCTGGCGGCATTACTGTCAAGCGAGAGCAGTTTTCAGAGCCACCTCCCTTGGGCATTACGCTGATTCTAAGTTTGTCTCCGGGAGCGATATCGGTGTGGATGATAGCCGGGGTGTTATCTTTCGTGTTGACTCGTGCTGAGAAGGGCTGATTCACCATGGATTTGCGCAGATATCCCTTTTCATATCCCTGGCGCACCCCTTCATTTATGGCTGTGTAAAGGTCACCTCCCGTTATGTGAACGTCCTGACCTAATTCCAACACTACCACTGCAGCACCGGTGTCCTGGCATAGAGGGGTTTTCTCTTTGGCAGCGATTTCAGTATTTTCAATAAGTTGGGCTAACACATCCTTGGCTGCAGGAGACTCCTCTTTTTCTCTTGCCTGCTTGAGGGCAGCGAGCACATCTTCGGGCAGGTAAAGGCAGGCGTCTTGGAACAGGTGGGATACAGTTTCGGTTATCCTTTTACAGTCGATGTCTCGCATTTTAGCTAAGACTCCTTTTTAATTATCCCTCAGCTCCTTTGGTAGGAACTAATCTGAGATTAAGCTAGTAAATTCTTCTATAGATAAATTTGCATCCCGCAACAATTTCCTTAATAAACCGGGCTTAAGTTCCTTATGAAGAGGGATTGATAAAGGCTTATGAGAAGGATTAGTCCTGTCTCGCATTCTAACATGGCTACCTCGTTGCCTAACTGCTTCATACCCGATTTTTTGAAAAGCCTTAATCGCCTCCTTGGCGGAGGTTAGTGGCAGCCTTTGGCTCACTTTGTTATCACAACGCTTTCAACAAGGACTTTCGAAGGGTCAGGGACTTCCTCTCCTTCAGCTTCCATATCTTCCAAGCAAAGGAGGATAGCCTCTTTTATGTTTCTTAAGGCCTCCTCAACAGTTTCCCCTTGGCTGTAACAGCCAGAAAGAGAGGGGCAAGATACAACAAATCCTCCCATTTCGTCTGGCTCCAAAATAACCTTAAAATCATAGTCTTTCATGCAGCTCTCCTTTTTCGCTGTGGACTCCGAGTAACTCACTGCCCTTTTTTCTGAGTAGAATCATAAGCTCTCTTACGTCTTCCATAACGCAATCACGGATAGGTAGATTAATCACCTCCTTACGTTCTTGTGGTCCTATTTGCCACTCCTTGAGACTCCGATTTTTTGATTCCAATTCGCTTAAGGGGTCGAGTATAAGTTCTTTCTCAGAATGTGTCACCGTTAATGCTTCACCTTCGAGATTAAAGGCGAGTTTGTATTCATCGCTCGTCCCATGCCATGCATCAACGCCTTTTATCTCAAACCATACAGTGCAGGTTATTGTGGCTGAAGAGATATATCCTTTTTCAACGTATTGGTCGGTTGCTTTTAAGAAAAGCTCAGCGACGTCTACAATATTCTGGATTTCTTCTTGTTCCTTGGGCCTTACGTATTCGTGTTCTAACAAGTTTCGTTTTTGGGTTATGAGATTTCTCAGCACCTTTGGAGCTGGAATTTGTAAAGTCTTAAGAACCTCTATTTTGTATGGCAATTTCCATCCTTTCCTTGAAGAAAAACCCCTGAGGTTTGATAATGCTAAAAGCTCGTCAATGCGGCATTCTATTGCACTTTTAGCATTCCTCAGCGCATTCACCCTTCCCCTGTCAGAGCCCTCTTCTAAATCCTTCTTTGCGAAGTCGAGGAATTCCAGTGCCTCTATAGGGTAAAGTGGAACTTTCTGCCAACGTAGCCAGCATTCGAATTCGTCTTTTCCCTTTATCCGTGTGCCGTCCTCAAATTCAACCTCCTCATTTACATAGCTGCGTTTTTTCCTTGGTAATGTTTCTCTTTCCAGGATATTAATAACGTCCTTAAGATTGAGACTACTTTCAGTGACCACCACGTTCTCCTATGCCATCAAATGTTAACACGAATGGCAAGCCCATATTTTGCTCTTCTAAGGTCGGATATTCACTTTACATAAGCCCTCTTATTGGTCGGCTACTCCAATTTCATTATTTGGGCAAGCTCCCGCACAGCCTCGGCTGATCTCTTAAGGGCAGCGCTCTCTTCTGGTGTTAGCTTCAGCTCGATTATCTGCTCAATGCCATTTCTGCCTAGCTTCACGGGTACCCCAACTACTGCGCCCTTTATTCCATATTCTCCTTCAAGGTAGACAGCGCAAGGTAGGATCCTCTTCTTGTCTAGAAGTATGGATTCAACCATTTGAGCGGTAGCAGCTGCAGGAGCATAATAGGCGCTTCCCGTTTTTAGCAGGGCGACTATTTCGCCACCCCCTTTGACTGTCCGCTCAACAATCTTGTTTACAGTCTCCTGAGGCAAAAGCTCGGTTATCGGGATGCCACCCACGGTGGTTAATCTTGGGATGGCCACCATGGTATCTCCATGCCCGCCCATAACACAGGCATAAACATCTTCGACTGAGACGTTAAGTTCCTGAGCGAGGAAAGTTCTAAATCTGGAAGTATCTAAAATGCCTGACTGGCCGAAGACACGGTTTCGAGGAAATTTGCTGACGTGAAGAGCCAACTGTGTCATGGCATCTAAGGGATTGGCGACCATAATGATGATGCACTTCGGCGAGTATTTCACCACCTGCTCGGTGACTAATTTAACGATATTCATATTGGTCAGTACCAGGTCATCACGGCTCATGCCTGGCTTTCTTGGCACTCCTGAGGTGATGGCCACGATGTCAGAGTTGGCAGTTTCTTCGTAGGAATTAGTGCCGATGACTCTGGCATCGGAACCGGTAATTGGGCCGGTCTGGAGCATATCCAGTCCTTTACCCTGAGGCAAGCCATCAATAATGTCCACCACCACTACATCGGCATATCCTTTTTCGGCGATACGCTGGGCTAGGGTGGCTCCTACATTTCCGGCACCGATGACGCTAACTTTATTACGCATTTTACCCTCCTTGATTTTTAAATTTTTCAATCACTGCATCAGCGACCTCTGAGGTAGTTGCTGCAGGTTGATTGCGGTCTAACTTTAGGTCGTAGGTAACGCTTTTGCCCTCAGCGATGACATCAGCTATGGCTTTTTCCAGCCTGTCTGCAGCTTTAATCTCACCGAGATGGCATAGCATCATGGTCGCGGATAGCATCATAGCCATTGGATTGACTTTGTTCTGGCCAATGTATTTCGGAGCGCTGCCGTGGGTAGGTTCAAAAACCGCTATATTATCGCCTATGTTAGCCCCCGGTGCAACGCCAAGCCCGCCAACCAGTCCAGCACAAAGGTCGGAGACAATGTCACCATAGAGATTGGGCAGGACAATGATATCGTATTGCTGGGGACTTCTGGCAAGGCGCATGCATAGGGCATCGACAACCACATCTTCGAACCCTATATCTGGATATTCCTTGGCTACTTCACGGGCAGCAGCCAGGAAAAGGCCATCGGAGAACTTCAGGATGTTAGCCTTGTGGGCCGCACTGACCTTCTTTCTATTATTGGCGCGGGCATATTCGAAGGCAAACCTGACAATACGTCTGGAAGCTGTTTCGGAGATCACTTTTATGCTGAAGCCGGAATCTTGCTTCACCTTGGTCTGTGTGGTCTCGAGAATGAGTTTTGCCAGTCTATCGCTTTCCTTGGTTCCCTTGGCGAATTCGATGCCGCTGTAGAGGTCCTCTGTATTCTCTCTGACAATGACTATGTCTACATTTTTAAAGGGTGTGGGCACGCCAGGGTAGGTTTTACATGGGCGGAGGCAAGCATAAAGGTCTAGGCTTTGGCGCAAAGCCACGTTGACGCTTCTGAAACTGGTGCCTACCGGTGTGGTTACCGGGCCTTTGAGAGCGACCTTGTTCTTCTTTATAGATTCGAGGACATAATCAGGTAGAGGGGTGCCAAATTTATCCTGGGCTTGTTGGCCAACTATTCCAATATCCCACTCGAATTTAACGCCGGTGGCTTCTAATACTCTTTTAGCCGCCTCGGTGATCTCTGGGCCGATGCCATCGCCGGGGATAAGAGTCACTTTGTGAGACATAACATATTCCGCCTTTACGGGGCTTAGAGCGTAAAATCACCGTATCTGCTTATGTAGGAGATGAGCCCGCCCTCATTAAGTATGTCCAACATCACTTTAGGGATTTTGCCAAAAGTAAGCTGGATACCTTTGGTCAGGTCGGTAATAATGCTTCTGGTTAAATTTACCTCTAATTCATCTCCAGCGTCAATTTTATCAGTATCACAAATCAGGGTCGGTAGTCCCTGATTTATGGCATTTCTGAAAAAGATACGAGCAACTGATTTTACCAGAATAGCGCTCACCCCGGCCATTTTAATAACTAGCGCAGCATGTTCCCGGCTTGAGCCAAGCCCAAAATTCCTGCCAGCAACGATGAAGTCACCTGATTTCACTTCCTCAGCAAAGGTTGGGTCAGCATCCTCCATGACGTGTTTAGCCAACTCTGGCAGGTTGCTTCTTAAGTGTGAGTATTTACCCGGTATAATAAGGTCTGTAGAGATACCGTCGCCGAACTTAAAAGCTCTACCTTTAAGGATTGTATCGGGCATCATAGTACCTTTCTCGGGTCGGTGATTTCACCGGTTAATGCTGAAGCTGTGGCTGTGGCTGGGCTAGCCAGATATATTGAGGCTTCCGTATTGCCCATCCGTCCCTTGAAATTGCGGTTAGCCGTGGATAGACAGGCTTCATTATCTCCGAGCACACCCTGGTGGAGACCGAGACAAGCAGCGCATCCCGGTGGGAGCAGAATAGCCCCGGCAGCGACTAAAGTTTCTATGTAGCCAGCTTTTATAGCTGCGGTTAGGACTTGCTGTGATGCTGGGGCTATGATTAACCTGACACTTGGGTGACGTTTCTTGTTTCTGAGAATGACAGCAGCTGTGGCTAAATCTTCAAGCCGACCGTTGGTGCAAGTGCCGATGAACACCTGGTCGACTTTTGTACCGGCGAGCATACTCACTGGAACAACATTATCCACAGTATGAGGCATGGCTACCATAGGTTCGAGTTCAGAGGCATCGATGGTGATAGCCCGCTCATAATCAGCGTCGGCATCGGGTTGAAGAGCTTTATATTTATTAGCCCTCCCTTGAGCTGCCAAGTACTTCTTGGTGACACTGTCACTAGGGAAAATCCCCACCTTGGCACCAGCTTCTACCGCCATGTTGGCTACAGCCAAGCGTTCCGAGATGGTCATATTAGATACTGTTTGGCCATCGAATTCCAGCGCTTTGTAAGTGGCACCGTCAGCTCCGAGTGCGCCAATAAGGTGGAGGACAAGGTCTTTGGCACCAACCCATTTTTGAAATCTGCCACTGATGCTAATTTTGAAGGTCTCCGGCACTCGAAACCATGTCTTGCCCAGTGCGAAAACAATGGCAATGTCGCTTGACCCCATTCCAGTAGCAAATGCTCCCAAACCGCCGGCAGTTACCGTATGGGAGTCGGCACCGACGATAATATCCCCAGGGTTAGCAAACATTTCCGCTACTAATTGATGGCATATCCCAGTGCCACCTTCGAAGATTAGGCAGTTGGTCTCTTCAGCAAAGCGGCGCAGAAATTGATGGTCATTCGATAATTGCCTGTTGGGGCTGGGTATAGCGTGGTCCAGAAAGATGGCGGTTCGTTGCGGGTTGGCTAGGCTGCCATGTTTGACTTCTTTAAATTGCCGTATGGTTAAAGGGCCAGTGGTGTCTTGAACAAAAACTAAATCTACCTGGGCAATGACTATATCGCCGGCTCGAGCGTCAGTTCCTGATTTTTCACTTAGGATTTTCTCGTTGAGGGTTTTCCCCATAAAAGCCTAACCAATTATGGCAAGTACAGTGCCTCCGCTTACCTTATCGCCAGGCTTACAATTTATGGATTTAATTTTACCGGCAGCCGGGGCAACTATTTCATTTTCCATCTTCATGGCTTCTAGGACAACTACGCCCATGCCTACTTTGACCTCGTCACCTTCTTTAACGAGATAGCGGATGACTGTGCCTGGTATCGGAGCGAGCACCGGCGTATCCCCGGCAGCGACGGCTACCTTGGGAGGTGCAGGGGCTTCTTTCTTCTCTACTGGTGCTGGAGGTGCTTCTGGTTTAGGTGGTGGCGGTGCTACCGGTGGTTGTGGCGGAGCGTATACTGGTGGAGGAGCGGATGTATCCGGGCCACCTGCAGGCTCGACCTCAACCTTGTAATGTTCATCACCAATAAAGACATTGAATGTTCTAGCAGCAGGCCCCTTAATCGGCGCTTTCACCTCAACCTTCTCCGCCAGTTTGCCAGCTTTGGCTTTGGCGATAATCTCGTCTTCTCGTTTGACGTCTTCTAAAGTCTTCGGCTTGGTTTCTGGTGGTGGTGACTCCAAACCATATTTCCACTTTAGGAATCGCATCCCAGTCTGAGGATATAGGGCATAGACAAGCACGTCACCTATATCTTTAGCGATATCTTTGGTAGCCTCCTTGGCTTTTGCCAGTTCTGGCTCGAGAATATCAGCCGGTCGGCAGGTGATAGGTTTGTCCCCACGTTCGTAACCTTTAAGGACTGTTTTTTGTACCTCTTTGTCGATTGGAGCCGGGGGTTTACCGTACAAGCCGTAAACGTAATCTTTGACTTCCTTGGATATCATTTTATATCTGCCGAAAAGGACATTCTGGACTGCCTGAACGCCGACTATCTGGCTGGTTGGCGTAACCAGGGGTGGGTAACCGAGCTCTTTTCGAGTTCGGGGAAGTTCGGCATAAACTTCGTGCAGGCGGTCTAGGGCATTAGCCTCTCTTAGTTGGGCTACCATGTTGCTGAACATGCCACCGGGGATTTGATGCCATAGCACACCGGTATCAATCACTGATATCTTGGTAGTATCCAGAAAATCCCTATACTTAGGTGCGATAGACTCGAAGTATTCACCTAGCTTAAGTAGGTGCTCCAACTTGAGTCTGGTATCTCTGGGGCTGCCGCTAAGGGCAACCACAATTGGCTCTATAGCTGGGTGAGCAGTGCGCAAAGCGAAAGGAGCAATGCAAGTATCTATGAAATCGACTCCAGCCTCGATGGCTTTTAAGTAGCTCATATAAGCCATGCCACTGGTGAAGTGACTGTGCAGGTTGACCGGTATCTTCAGAGCTTGTTTTAAAGCTTTGGTAAGCTCATAAGCGTCATCTGGGGCGATGAGTCCAGCCATGTCTTTAATACACAGACTATCTGCTCCCATGTCTTGAATGAGTAGGGCTTTTTTTACATAATAATCAATATTATATACAGGGCCACCCAGTGTGCGTTCTGTTAGCGAGTAGCACAGTGAACCCTGGATATGTTTGCCCTTGTCCTTGATGGCCTTAAAGGCGGTTATGAAGTTGCGTTCGTCATTAACGGCATCGAAAACGCGGAAGACGTCAATGCCGCAGTCAGCGGCGTGGTGAACAAAGGCGACAACTACATCATCGGCATAATTACGGTAGCCGACCAAGTTCTGTCCGCGCAAGAGCATCTGCAATCTGGTATCAGGCATCAGCTTCTTTAAGATACGGATTCTTTCCCAGGGGTCTTCGTTTAGGAATCTGGTCATTACGTCGAAGGTAGCACCACCCCAGACTTCCATTGACCAAAAACCCACCTTGTTCATCTCTGCGGCAATAGGTTCCATGTCGGCGGTTCGCATTCTGGTGGCGAATAATGATTGGTGTCCGTCACGCAAAGTAAGGTCGGTGATTTTTACTGGATTTTTGTTGCTCTCCTTGGCTGGGCTCATGCCTGCATCTCCTTTCACATAAGTGTCAATCCGGTGTTCTATCGATTATCTCTTCTCACCCGCCAGCGAGTTCTGGCCCTCATCAATTCTTGGCGTCCAAAAAGCTGCCATGAGCTAATTTCGGGATAGGGCACAACTTTAGAAGGTACTGCCTTAGCTTGCTCTTCCTGTTCGATATAGGCGTTAATTGCTCCAACTATGGCAGCGATTGTAGCTTTCTTCATTTCCACTACTCTCTAAAGGGGGATGTTGCCGTGCTTCTTAGGTGGATTTGTGTCAGTCTTGTTGCGAAGCATTTCCAAGGCTTTAATCACTTTTGGTCTTGTGCTTCTCGGGTCGATGACATCGTCAAGGTAGCCCTTGCTAGCGGCTATATAGGGATTAGCGAATTTATCTTTGTACTCAGCAATTAGTTTTTGTCGCATCTCTTCTGGTTTTTCCGATTTATCTATAGCGTCTTTGAAAATGATGTTTACGGCACCGTCTGGTCCCATTACGGCAATCTCGGCTGTTGGCCAAGCGTAGTTGATATCGCCGCGCAGGCTCTTGCTGCTCATGACTACGAAAGCGCCACCATAAGCTTTCCGGGTGATGACGCTTACTTTGGGCACGGTGGCTTCAGCATAGGCATAGAGGAGCTTGGCACCATGCCTGATGATACCTTTGTATTCTTGGTCGGTGCCCGGCATGTATCCGGGTACGTCAACGAGTGTAACCAGAGGAATGTTGAAGCAATCGCAGAATCGGACGAACCTGGCGCCCTTGTCCGAGGCATCAACATCAATAACACCGGCGTAGAATGATGGCTGCTGGGCTACTATCCCAACACTGTTTCCGCCCATTCGAGCGAAGCCAACAATTAGGTTGCGGGCAAAATTCTTGTGCACTTCCATAAAATCGCCGTTGTCCACAATTTTGAATATGACCTTTGTCATATCATAGGTTTTGTTTGGGTCATCAGGGACAAAGTGGAGAAGTTCCTCATCCATGCGGTTAGGGTCATCGCCGGTATCTATAAAGGGCGGCTCGTCCATATTATTTTGAGGCAGGAAACTTAGCATTTGGCGCACCGCCTCGAGACATTTCTGGTCATCGTCGGCGACAAAGTGGCAGTTGCCGCTTTTAGTAGCATGAGTCATAGCACCCCCCAGTTCCTCAAGGCTGACTTCCTCACCGGTAACTGCCTTGATTACTGCTGGCCCGGTAATATACATTTGGCCTGTGTTTTTCACCATGAAAATGAAGTCAGTTATGGCCGGTGAGTAGACAGCACCTCCGGCACACGGCCCCATAACCACTGAAATTTGAGGAATAACGCCTGAATAGATGGTATTGCGCATAAAGATATCACCGTAGGCTATCAGGCTGTCTACCCCCTCTTGGATGCGAGCGCCTCCTGAGTCCAGCAGGCCGATGATAGGAGCGCCACTCTTGGCGGCTAAGTCCATAGCTTTGCAAATTTTTTCGGAGGCTGTTTTTGACAGTGAACCACCAAAAACTGTGAAGTCCTGAGAGAAGACGAAAGCGGTTCGGCCATTGATTTTGCCATATCCGGTGACTACAGCATCGCCAAGGACTCTTTGCTCTTCAAGCCCGAAGTCAGTGCAGCGGTGGAGGGCAAACGGGTCTAGTTCTTCAAAGGTGCCTGGGTCAAAGAGAAGCTGAATTCGTTCCCTAGCGGTAAGCTTGCCTCGTTTGTGCTGGGCGTCTATGCGTTGGGCGCCACCACCGACCATAGCTTGTTCTCTTAGTTTGCTTAATTCGGTGATTTTCCGCTCAATTCCCATTTGTTCTTCACCTTTCCATTAAGCCGGTTTGTGGGGATATTGCTTAATTTGATTGTTCACCGAGTAAACATTGTAGCATATTTCGCCGAGCATTGGATAGCGTATAATTACCTAGCATGGTAGAATAAAAACCTGATGACCGGCAGGTTGAGCAAAGCTTCGTTGTTAAAATGGCGAAAGACCAGGGGCGGTTCTTCTTTGGGTGTCACCCATTGCGGAAAAACCACCTTCTACTGGGGAGAACGAACCTATGCGATGGGGATTGTCAATATCTCTCCTGATTCTTTCTCCGGCGATGGTTTGGATAGTGTTGATGCTGCTGTGGCTCAAGCACAACGCTTTGTTGCCGAAGGTGTTGACATACTTGATGTTGGTGGCGAATCTACACGTCCGGGTTCGTCTCCAATATCAGTTGATGAAGAATCACGGCGGGTGATACCAGTGCTGGAGCGGTTGATTGGCAAGGTAAAGGTGCCTTTGAGTGTTGACACTTACAAGTTTGATGTAGCTCGTCAGGCTCTAGATGCTGGGGCTGAAATGATAAATGATATTTGGGGGTTGAAGCTGGAGCCAAGACTGGCTGAGCTGGCGGCAGAGAGAGGCGCGCCTATAATCCTCATGAGCAATCAGCGGGATAAACCTCGGCGCAATATTGTATCGGCGGTTATTGAAGACCTTAAGAGGTCTATAGATTTAGCTTTGGATTCAGGAGTGCCCTGGGAGAATATCATCGTTGACCCAGGCATTGGTTTCGGCAAGACCCTGGAGCAAAACCTTGAGCTGGCACGTCGGCTGGATGAGCTTAAAGTTTTAGGTAGGCCTATCCTTCTGGGCACTTCACGCAAATCGATGATTGGGTTGATATTAGATTTGCCGCCAGAGCAGCGTCTAGAGGGGACAGCGGCTACCATTGCCATTGGAATTACTAAAGGTGCCGATATGGTTCGGTTGCATGACGTTAGAGAGATGATACGCGTTTGTCGGATGAGCGATGCCATTATCCGAGGCAGGGGGAGTTAGCGGTGATAACTGCTTATCTTGGTCTCGGTTCCAATTTAGGAGATAGGAAACAGAACTTGGCTCAAGCCTTGAAATTGATGTCGAAGCACTTGGTCGTAGAGCAAGTTTCCTGCATTTATGAAACTGAGCCCGTAGGCTACAAGGATCAGCCGCTTTTTCTCAATGCTGTATGTCGTATCTCTACTGAGATGGGTCCCAAGCAATTGTTGCGTTTGGCCAAAAAAATTGAAATTAAACTCGGCAGAGTGCCTAGTTTTCCCAATACCCCTAGGCCTATTGATATCGACATACTTTTCTACGGCGATAAGGTTTTCAGCGATAAGGAATTAACTATACCCCATCCACGTCTAGCCGAGCGGGCATTCGTGCTCGTGCCACTGGCTGAAATCGCTCCTGGCCTGGTTCATCCTGAGAAGGGAAAAACTGCTAGTGAGCTATTGGATGATTTAGGAGTTGTGGCTGGTGTTCGCAAATGGGCTGAAGCCGGGGAGATTATGATCAGGAGGCAAGATGTATCAAGTTTCTGTTGAAGGGCATTTCGATGCAGCTCATTATCTCAGAGATTATGGTGGCAAATGTGAGAATCTACACGGCCACCGCTTCAAGGTGGTGGTTAGCTTGAAAGCGACAAAGCTTAATGAAATCGGCTTGGCTTATGATTTTGTGGAGCTAAAGCGCCATCTGGGTGAGGTTCTTGCCCGATTTGACCACACCTGCCTTAACGATGTGCCGCCTTTCGATAAGATCAATCCGTCTTCGGAAAATATCGCTGTGACTATCTATGACCAGCTTAAAGGACGTTTCTCTGGAGGAGTATCATTGTCAAGCGTTGAAGTCTGGGAATCTCCGCAAAGCTGTGTAATCTATAGACCTGAGTAACTAGTCTTTAAGGTTTGGTGGCAATAGGTTGGGGATGCTGTCCGTTATAGGGTAGGGGTGGTTGCACTTTTGGCAAAATAGAGAGCCGTTAACTACATCGCCTTCTTTTTCCTCAGTCACGGTGAGTTCAAGAGGGCCTTTGCACACCGGACAGGCTAGGATGTCCATCAATTCTTTTTTCATCGAGTGCTTATCCTACCCTAATTTAGGTAAGCTGTCAATGCAGATTATTTCAAATAGGTTAGTAGCTTCCGTTTTTGGTTAAAACCTAATCCTCTTTAAGCTCCTTTAACAGAGACTCGTTATGCATTAAGTCAAGGGTTATTTTGGAGATGCTTTTCATGATATCTGGGAGCATTTCCTCCTTTTCTAATTTAGCTAAATCGTTATATAGGATTAGCGAATTTAGGAAAATTGATGTTTCCCACGACCTTTCTATCAGCGCTTGCTGTTTTTCTGACACTTGCTGGCGGCCAAGATAACTACGGAGCACATCAGCATCCATATTGATAAAAACATCTAGATTTTTCCCATTGCCGTTAGTTTCTCCGCTTGGCGCGACTTCACCAATATCTTCTCCTGTCCAACCACGTTCGGTCCAACAGCTACACCCATCCCTTTTTTCTCTATACACTAAGATTGTCTCAGGCAGCTTATAGGCTTGCGCCTTGTCTTTGTCCTTTTCTCCGTGTGGGCTTACGCTGGGTTGTATTGGTGGAGTATGTTCAACCTCGAATTCCAAAAAAAGAGAATCCTCATATGGTCGGGTTAATTCAATCGTAACTTCTTGAATTTCACCAACTTTTGCATTCTCAGGAGGCACAAGCTTAATTGTTATTATCCCATTCCACAGATGGAAAGAACTCATAATATCTGGGCGCATTTTTAGTTCGCCAATCTCCGATGCTCGGTCAAAATAGTCATTTGTTGCGTCAGTTTCTAGCTTTAGCCGTGCATAAGAATTTATGGGTATTTGCTTCCTATAAAGCTTGTCTTTTGAGCTATAGGACAAGATTTTTAGATATGTGGGAAATCTTTTTCCTTCGTATTTATCAATTGTTGTTGGGCCGGGTTGTTTTACATCCTTAACCCCACCACCCAGTCCGAGGTAATCTACCAGGGAACGATTATTCTTTATCAGGTTCGATACTACCCCTTCGAGAAACGCAGTGTCCTTCGGATTCTTTATGACCTGTTGCTCCCTGCGAAACTGGTTTAGTTTCTGAAGGCCCTCATGTTTTCCTAGCTCATCTGCTAACGTCTCCTCGACTTCCCTAGAAATTTGGTTGCGCCTCATGCGTTCTCTGTCGGGCATAAAGGTCTGCTCCCGAACATTCGTCTCTACATCAGTACAGTCAATATGCACTAGTAGGTAGTCAGCTAAATACCAGAGTTTCGCTTTGGTTTTTAGGAATGAGCGACCTATTGCAGCATGCGTTTGCCCATTGATAGTGAAAAGGATGGCGTTATCTTGGGTAGTAAATTCGCTTTTGCTAGTACCCTCTTTGAAGAGAGTAACCTCAACATTTCTTCTACCAAATTTGCCTAGTTCAGCAGTGATAGTTAATGATTGGTCAACGCTGTCTCGGTTGTCGACCATAACTCGCATCTTATTTCCCAGCATCAACTTAAATGGGCTGTGCCCTTTGTAATCCCTTGCTTCATATAACATGAGGGGCAGCGCAGGGGCATATAGAATCCTGTTTAGCTCTCGCCACAAGCCAAATCCGATTATCGAAGGGTCAGGCAGATCGTAATTAAACATCTTGATGTATGTTCCGCTTTTGAAGCTTTCATGATTCGGAAGTATAGTCAGAGGCTCACCAGGGAACGATAGTATTTCTCCATTCTCATCAACGCAGTACTCATACCACGAATTCTTATACGGTGATGGGCCAGTCACGATGTAAAGTCTAACCAGAGTGAATCCCCACCTGTCATCTTGATTATATTGAAGTAATTCTGGTGTCTTCCTAGAAAGAATCAATTGATAATGATAATCTCCACAGAAGGCCAATACTCCCGATCCCCCCATGTTATATTTTCCTTGGACAAAGCGAATTTTACCCTTATTACCGCCTTGGTGGAGAGAAACAAATGTGTTTTCGAAGTTGCTTGGATGTTGTCCTTCTCCAGTATCGGCAACTACCATGTTGGGGCGTTCCCTGGAACCTTCAGCGATTATCATTATGTTGCTTGCCAGTTCTCTCCTCTTTCTCTGCCCAACTTCGGAAAAGTCCCCCTTCTTAATTCCAAAAAATAATTCTACTGCTTCCTGCATTGACTTTGGGGCTTTATCCGACTCAGGATTAATATTAATTAGCTTGCATTCCTTCAAAAGCAGGTGGTCGATAGAATTAATGGGTTTTTCGGCAAGGGAGGCGGCTGGATTCTGCTGCTGGTTGTGAATAGTGTTGAAATTCCCTTGGTAACCACCGTAGGGCTTCCAATTTTGCTCCTTGCTTAATATTGGGTCGTCTTCGATAATCTGCTTAACTTCAACTTCAGAGCATGCTGAAACCAGCTTTAGTAAAAGTCCCTTCGCTACTTCTGATTTTGTGTCCATTTCTAGTTTTGTTTTCCTCCCCCTCGAGTTTTGTGACGAATAACTCGCTTTCGAGTCATTTTCCATCCTTTCAAAGCATAGGTGCCCCGCTTTATACGCTTGAACCGCGGGTCAATACTAATGTGTGCTATTAGGTTTGTTGCAGGGTCTTGTCCGGGAATCTCAAAGCCTTTTTGCTGGATTGCCGCGCATAAGTCCTTATAGTACATAGGAGTTCCAGCATCTTTTAGTACATCATAGGCCATATCGGCAACTCGTTTCTTATCTTTGGCAACGATGTTTGAACTATTTCGGGTTGTAGCGATTGTTTCGAGAGGATGTTCTTCCAAGTTAAGCAACCTCTCGATTGCTGTTAGTTTTTCGTGTTTTACCTTTAATTCTTTTTCTATAGGGGCTAGTTGCGCTTGCAAACCTTCGATCTCTCGCAGTAGAATTTGCTTCCATTCGTGTAATTTTTCTTGGTCCATCTTTGCCTCCTAGTTTAGATTTATATAAAGTTTAGCATAGAATTTATAATTTGTCAAGTATTTTGAGTTATATAATAGAGAATAACTAGCTGAAATTTTAGATGATAAGAAAGCCGACTAAGAGTCAGCCTTCAAACCTTACTTGGCAAGGGGCTAAATTTAAACCGGTGAGTTGTTTGATAGCTTTTAGTTATCTGAACAAATAGCCCCAGATTGACATTTTCACATATTTGGTCACTGTGTATCCGCATTTTCTTTCACCTTGTGAGCGAGTCCTTGGTTGCTCTTGCTACTCGTGTCATATTGCGTTAGACTGATAGCAGTAATAGAGGCAGGTCTGTGATACGACTGAGATTCTACGGCGGCGTCAACGAAATCGGCGGCAACAAGATACTTCTCGAGGATGGAGAGCGGAGGCTGCTGCTCGACTTCGGCTTTCCTTATAAGAGACACAAACTCTTCTACGAAGAGTACCTCAAGCCTCGCAGCGGCGCCGGCTTGCTTGACCCTCTGACAATGGGTTTGCTCCCACCATTGGAGGGACTTTATCGAGATGACCTGATGGCACCGGGCCTGTGGCATCAGTTCCGGCATAGTTCTCTTTACCGTAAGCTCGACCAGCTAGACGGCGTGCTACTGTCTCACGCCCATCTCGACCATTCCGGACACATAGCGTTCCTCAGAGATGATATCCCAGTATATGCCACCGTGACCACGGCGTTTATTGCCAAGGCAGTTCAAGATTCGGGTAAAGCGGACTTTGACCAGCAGGTATGTTACTTTGACCATAAGGAACCAGGTCGTCCCTCTGGTTGGAAACAGGAGGCGTTGCTTACCACTGATAAGAAACAGCAGCGGCAGTTTTGCATTGCCGATATAGAACTAAAAGACTTGAGTGATGATGCTAGCAAATTCTGGCTTAAATCTCCGGGGCAAAAACCTCTTATCTCCTGTCCCCTGACCAGCCACAGTAGCTGTAGCTTCAATCTGCGTTGCTTCCCGGTTGACCACTCTATACCGGGTGCCTGTGCTTGGGGTATTGAGACCAGCTCCGGCTGGATTATTTATAGCGGTGACCTGCGTTTGCATGGCAAACGGGCTGCGCTTACTAAGAAATTCATTGAGGACGCCGGCAGCCTGCATCCCAGGGCACTTATCTTGGAAGGCACGAATGTGACCCGCAAAACGAATGTGGCTGAGCATGAAGTGTATGAAAATGGGTTGAAGGCTATAAAAGGTACTACCGGACTCGTCATCGCCGATTTTCCTCCCCGGGATGTAGACCGTCTGCTCACCTTCTTGCAGATTGCCAAGGATACAGGCAGGAAGCTGGCTATATTACCGAAAGACGCTTATTTACTAAAGACCATGCGTCTCCTGGAGCCAGGTATCCCTGAGATTGCTCAGGAAGATAGCATCGTCATATATCAGGATACCATTGCCAGCAAGAGCCTCAATCTGTGGGTGCAGAACTTGTGCAAGGATTACGGGAGCAAGATGATTCTGGCTGAGGATGTGCGTTTGGCTGAGGACAAGTTTATCCTGTGTTTCAGCTTCTGGGACTTGAATGAATTGCCCAGTATTCGCCCCAAACCGGGCAGCCTCTATGTTTTCAGCTCCAGCGAACCCCACGATGAAGAGCAGGAGATTGATTTCCGTCGTTTGCACAAGTGGCTCGAGCACTTCAAGATGCGAGGAGTCGGGCTTCCTGTAGAGAAAAAGAAGAACGGCGAGAAGAGCGAGTGGGAAATACCTGAAGGAGAGAGGGGGCTACATGCTTCCGGTCATGCCTGCGGCCCGGACCTGCTTGAGGTTGCTCGAGGAATAAAGCCCGAAGTCCTCATCCCTGTCCATAGCGAATGTCCCGATTTCTACATTGACCACTTGAGCGGCAGTGGGATTGATGTCCTTCTCCCGACTGCAGGCGGCACAGTTGAAGTGTGAAAATCCAGACACGTAGATAACATTATGGCTGATTATTCAACTTGAATAAGTGCGTAGAAAGCCGGTAGGCTGCGTGAATGCGGTCATTGATTCACCCTATCACTTGCCTTGGGCTGGCAATATTGACATTAAAAAGAGTGCGCTCTCAATCGTCTAGAAGAAACTATGGCGGCAATGTGAACAGGGACAAAAAGGTGTCTTTTAGCAGCGTTATCCAGTATTTTTGCTCCTGCTCAGCTTTGCCCGTTTCAACGCCGCCTCTCTTATTTCCTGCCAACATATATTCCGTACCCAAAGTATTCAAGGAGATTCTTAGGGATAGACAGCCCTTCTTTGATGAACCTCCTGAAAGCTGAATTTCTAATATACAGGTACAGAACTCTAGGCCAAACTCTCAAAAGATCTATTACATCATCCCGCTTATTGCTTAGAGCCGTAACTTTGTAGGCTCTCACTACTATATCTCTCAATCCAGTACCTACTAGCAATTCTTCCCAACCATCAGAAGCTAGGATTTCTCCCTTGACACCGTAAATACTGGATAGATATTCAACCAATTCCATTGGAGGTGGTGTCTTTATCCAAGTTGCCTCATTAAGACCGACGTATCCTCCTAGCTTTGTCACTCGTAGATACTCATTTACCCCTCTCTGTCTATCATCTAAAAGTCCGGTTATGAACTCGCCAATGACTACGTCGAAAAGGTTGTCCTCAAAAGGGAGATCTTGCGCGTCTGCTACCCTAAAGCTGACCCTATCCTCTACACTCTCTTTTTTTGCCCTCTCATTTGCTCTATTAACCATCCTTTCCAAAATATCTACGCCGACCACTCTACAGCCATAACCTTTGGCAATGTAGCACGCAGTCTTTCCAGTAGCGCAACCAATATCCAAGACGTATTTATCTCTATCTATGTGGCATAACTCAATTAGCTCTCTTGTAGCCTTTAAGCCTCCTAAATGAAAATATTTTTTGAAGCCGACATAAGCGACCAATTCGTAGATCACTTCTGGCGATAATTGTTTTTTATTCTCCACTTTATTTCCTGCCAACGTAAAGTCCATATCCGAAGTATTTGAACAAACCGAAAATACTTCTGGGAAAAGTCAGCGCTTCTTTTGTGAACCTCCTACAAGCTGGACTCCTCATAAACATGTACAAATATCTACCCCATGCTCTTATGAAATCTAGGAAGTCGAACTGTCTGACTTCGTTAATCCATTGACTTAGGGCGTTGGTTTTATAGATAAACGCCATTGTCTCCCTCAATCCAGAGCCTTCCAATAAATCTTTCCAGCCATTGTTACAGGTCAGGAATTCTGCACCCATTATCCGACATAGATATGCGACTAACTCCTGAGGCGGTGTCTTTAGCCAAGTTACCTCATTAAGCCCGACGTATCCTCTTGGCTTTATCACTCGCACATATTCGCTTAGCGCTCTCGGTTTGTTTTCTATGAATGCGTTTACGGACTCGCAAATGACTACGTCGAAAAGGTTGTCCTCAAAAGGGAGGTTCTGCGCGTCGGCTATCCTAAATTCAGCCCTGTTCTTAACGCCCTCCCTTTTTGCCCTTTCCTTTGACCGGTCAACCATCTTTTCTGAAAGGTCGACACCGACCACCCTGCAGCCATACCTTTTGGCAAGGTAACAAGGAGTTACTCCCACACCACAACCGACCACTAATACATAATTATCTTGGTTTATGTGGCATAGCTCAACTAGCTTTTCTGTGGCCTTTAAGCCCCCCATGTGTTTGGTCATGCCCCAATAAGCTTGCAGTTCGAAGTAGGAGTTTTCTAGTTCTGATATCTTTTCTGGCGATGATTGTTTTTTACTTGCCATTTTCTCACCCAGATAATTGCTTCGATAATGATATATCTGCCCTAGGAAGATAGCAATACATCAGTGTAACATTCTGACGAAATGTGTTGGAATAAGGTAATAGCATTACCTTACTGGTGGAATAACGACTACTTGAACCTGGTCAGCGGTGATAGCAGTTCTTCGTCTTTTCGTAGCTCGATGATGCGGTCGCGGAGTAAAGCTGCCTTCTCGAACTCCAGATTCTTGGCCGCTTTTCTCATCTGGGATTCCAGGTCTTTGATGAGCCGGATAACCTCGTCTTTGGATATAGGCGTAGGCGTGTAGGCAGCCCTAGCTTCAGCCACCACTTTAACACGCTCGGTAATGTCCTTAATCGCCTTTTTTATTCCCTGTGGGGTAATGCCATGCTCTTTGTTGTAAGCCTCTTGAATCTGGCGCCGGCGATGCGTCTCCTCCATGGCTTCACGCATGGATGTGGTCACAGTATCCGCATACATGATAACATGGCCATCGGCATGACGAGCCGCTCTACCCATCGTCTGGATAAGAGCCCCCTTCGACCTTAAGTAACCTTCCTTGTCCGCATCCAGGATAGCTACCAGGCTTACTTCAGGCAAATCCAGACCTTCACGGAGCAGGTTTATGCCAACTACCACATCATAGACACCAAGGCGAAGGTCACGCAGAATCTCAACCCTCTCCAGCGTGTCAATCTCGGAGTGCAAATAATGAGTTTTAACCTCCATTTCTCGAAGGTAATCAGCCAATTCTTCAGCCATTCGCTTGGTCAGCGTGGTCACTAAACAGCGCTCGCCCTTATCCACCCTTGTCTTAATCTGGTAGATAAGGTCATCGATTTGCCCTTTGCTCGGCTTGACCTCAATAGTAGGCTCCAGGAGACCGGTGGGGCGGACCAACTGCTCCACCACTTGTTGGCTGTGTTCATATTCATACTCGCTGGGCGTAGCTGATACATAGACAACCTGATTAATGCGCTCCTTGAACTCATCAAAACTCAAAGGTCGGTTATCCAGAGCCGACGGCAGACGAAAACCGTAATCAACCAGGGTCCGTTTTCGAGAGATATCACCGTGGTACATACCTCGTATTTGAGGCAGGGTCATGTGCGATTCATCAATAAAAAGCAAGAAGTCATCGGGGAAATAGTCGAGCAATGTCCACGGCGGGCTTCCCGGGGCCCGACGCTGCAGATGCCGGGAATAGTTCTCCACAGCATGGCAGTAGCCGACTTCGCGGAGCATCTCGATATCATAGTTAGTTCTCGCCTCAAGCCGGGCTGCCTCAAGAAGCTTGCCTTGATTTTTCAGCTCTCGCAATCTCTCTTCCAGCTCAATCTTGATATCTTCAATAGCTGCCAAAAGCTTATCGTGAGAAGTGACGAAGTGTTTAGCCGGGTAAATATCAACCGAATCGCGTTCAACCAGCAGCTCACCGGTAAGCGGGTCAACGTCAACGATACGCTCAACCTCGTCTCCCCAGAACTCAATCCTGACTGCAATTTCCTCGTAGGACGGCTGGATTTCCAGAGTGTCTCCGCGGATGCGAAACCGGCTCCGAGTAAAATCAAAGTCATTTCTTTCATACTGCATGTCCACCAGACGGCGAATAAGTTTATCCCGATTGCACTTTTCGCCTTTTTCCACAGTAGCCATAAAACTACGGTATTCCTCAGGTTCACCCAAGCTGTAAATACACGATACCGAAGCCACTATCAGCACATCCCGGCGGTCAAGCAGAGCTCGAGTGGCTGCATGGCGCATCTTATCGATTTCCTCGTTTATATCGATTTCCTTCTCGATATAAGTATCAGTATTCGGAATATAGGCTTCCGGCTGATAATAATCGTAATAGCTGACGAAATACTCGACAGCGTTATCGGGGAGATATTCCTTGAACTCAGTGGCTAGCTGAGCAGCTAAAGTCTTATTGTGGCAAATGACCAGGGCTGGCTTCTGTACCCTTTCTACCGCATTAGCCATAGTGAAAGTCTTGCCGCTGCCGGTCACCCCAAGCAGTGTCTGCTGCTTGTACCCTTTCTCTATTCCTTCAACCAGCTTATCTACTGCCTGCGGCTGGTCACCGGTAAGCTTGAAATCAAATACAATTTTGAACGGTGGCATTTGAGTCCTTACCTACCTTAATTCCAGCAACCCTGTCATTGCGAGCCGAAGGCGTAACAATCTCCGTGCAGCACCCACGGTCTGCCTCCATTGAGATCGCCACGTCGCTAACACTCCTCGCGATGACATGCAGCCACGACCATTCAGGTCTGTCCATAAAATTTTCCAACATGTAGCCACGACTCTTTAGAGTCGTGCTGGCGAGGCTAAAGCCTCGCCACTACATCAGTGAACAATCCCTCAAAAATGGCAGCTTTTAGCAAATTCCTGCCTGTCATTGCGAGCCGAAGGCGTGACAATCTCCGTGCAGCACCCACGGTCTGCCTCCATTGAGATCGCCACGTCGCTCACGCTCCTCGCGATGACATGCAGCCACGACCATTCAGGTCTGTCCATAAAATTTTCCAACATGTAGCCACGACTCTTTAGAGTCGTGCTGGCGAGGCTAAAGCCTCGCCACTACATCAGTGAACAATCCCTCAGAAAGTGGCAGTTTTTAGCAATACTTCACTTTTCGGGCATTTTTGAAATCCGGTCAAACTCGTCTCTCAGCTTTTTATATGATTTATCCAAATCAGCCGCTCTATCCACGGTATTCTTTAGATGAGTCTCATAAAGCAGGCGCCACTTATCATCGATGTCAGCAAACCCGCGTGAAACCTTGATGAGGTCATTTTTAACCTCTTCGGCCTTTTCTGAAAGCTTTTTAGCATGAACTCCGGCTTTAATCAGTTCAATCTTAGCTGAAAGGGTCAGCGGTGATACCACTTGAACACCACGCTCTCTACCATAGTGTAACAGCATTTCATAAGCCTCGTTCAGTAAGAAATAGTAAACGCTTTCAGACGGAATATAAGCAAAAGCAAACTCGGCAGACCCTTTATCGGGACATACATAATCGCCAGCTATCTTATCAAGGCAATACTTAACATCGGCGATAAATTCCTTCTTCAATCTCTGTTTCTCCGCAGAATCCTCTGCCACCAACATCTTCCCGTAGTTATCCAGGGAGAACTTAGAATCTATGCAGATAATTCCTTCCGTTGATTTTATATGGGCATCAGGCCTCTTACCGTCGAAAATCGCCTCCCTGATACCAAACATATCTGGTGGGAGCTGGTCCGACAAAATGGTCTCCAGAGCCAGTTCACCAAAGGACGCTCTTTCCTTGGGCACCCGGAGCATTTGTTCAAACGACCTGTAGCTCTGTCTGATGTCATTAGCATGACTCGCTATAGTACCTATTTTTTGGTCCAACCCCAATTCTGTCCAGGTGCTTGATATAACATTTTTCAGGTCGGACGGCTCCACCCTTCTACTTCTGAGGACAAGAAAAATCAATACACCTAAAAGCAATAAAACAATCACAAGCAGGATTTCAATCATCGTGTCCCTTCCTGACTACGTCCTGGATAGCTGGCTCAAAGCCAGCTTGACCTTCTCTTCCAAATCCATATCCTGAGAAGCAGGCAGATTGGAGACAGCCTGAGTAGCTTCTCTCAAGGAATAACCAAGGTTGGTCAGAGCGGCCACTACATCGGTATCCTCTTGTGTCAAAACCGGGGTAACAGCCCCTGCCCATCCCTTCTCCAGCTTTCCCTTCAACTCCAACACTATGCGCCCGGCGATTTTCTTCCCAATGCCAGGCACCTGAGTAATAAGGTCAATATTGCCGCTGACTATAGCTGAAGCCAGTTGCTCAGCATTGAACGTGGAAAGCAGCGCCAGGGCTGCCTTAGGACCTATACCCGAAACAGAAATGAGATTTTGAAAAAGTCCCAACTCATCAGCTGAAGCAAAGCCATAAATAGCAATATTGTCTTCTCTTAAGTACAAATGGGTATGCAGATGGACCTTGTCACCAACAGCCCCAAGTCGACTCAAAGTAGAGCCGGGAACATAAACTTGAATGCTAAGCGGTCCAACTTTGACCACCGCTGAATCAATCCCTCGACTCTCCAATATACCTTCTAAGGCGACTATCATCTAATTACTTGCTTCCGGCCAACAGCCGCTCAATATGTCTCTGATGAAGGTGGCAGATGGCAACAGCTAAGGCATCAGCAGCATCGCTGGGCTGAGGCGGCTGAGCCAGCCCAAGCTGAAGCCTCACCATCTCCTGCACCTGTTCCTTGTCGCTACCGCCATAATTGGTCACTTGTTGCTTTACCTGCGTCGGCAAATAGCGAAAAATCGGCAAATTCTTATTGGCCGCGGCTAAGATGGCTATTGCCTGAGCCCTACCTACAGCTAAAGCTGAGCGAGCATTTCCGGCCACAAATGGTTCTTCAATAGCTACTTCGTCTGGTCGGTAGCGAGCTACAATTTCAACAAGTTTTTTGTACAAAGAGGACAGCCGTCGTTCTACAGGGATTTTAGAAGGCAGGCTCAAAGCCCCGCAAGCAACCATCGTCATCTCAACCCCCTCCTCATCCACAACGCCATAGCCCAGATTCAAAGTGCCCGGGTCAATGCCGAGAACACGCATAGCTACGCCTGAGCCCGCAGCTTCTCCAAGACAGTCTCGGAGTAATCGAGATTTGCAGAGACATGCTGAATATCATCCAACTCTTCCAGATGGTCCAGCAGCTTCAGAGTTTGAACGGCTTCTTTCTCGTCCAAGACCACCGTGCTCTTAGCCACCCGCTGAACTTCAGCCGAAACCGGAGGCTTAATTTGCTCCACCGCTCGTCGCACAGCCTCTAAATTTTGTGGCGTGGTGTGAATCTCGAGATAGCCCTTTTCCTCTTTAACATCATCGGCACCAGCATCTATGGCCGCCAAGGCCAGCTTTTCAACATTCACACCATCAGTTTCTACGGTGATTACGCCTCTATTCTCAAATATCCAGGCAACACTACCGCTGGCACCGAGGCTGCCGCCATGTCGAGAGAACAGACTGCGCACCTCCTGAAGAGTGCGATTGCGATTATCGGTCAACGCCTCTACCAGAACCGCTACGCCGTTAGGCCCGTAGCCCTCAATGGTTACCTCAGAAAGGCTCGACACCCCAAGCTCACCACTGCCTCGCTTTATCGCCCGCTCGATGTTCTCAGACGGCATGTTTTTGTCGCGGGCTTTCTGTATCGCCAAACGCAGACGGAAGTTGGACTCGGGGTTAGGCCCACCCTCCCGCACCACCATTATAATCTCACGGGTAAGTTTAGTGAATAGCTGCCCTCGTCGGGCATCAGCTACCCCTTTCTGACGCTTAATTTGCGCCCACTTAGAATGCCCTGACATGCCACACGCTCAACTTAATTTTACCACCACAACCACCAAGAATAAAGCATTACAATAACGAGCTTCTTTTCATACCCCCTTTCCCTCGGCGGGAGGAAGGGTGGGCAGGCATCCAGCAGAAGATTTACTCTTCGCTGGGATATGGGGAATGGGAGAGGAATAAGGTGAGGGTGAAACCATCAGATTGCTAAACACTACCGCAAGTCTAGCAGAAAGCCTTCTGGATAACTGCAATTCCGCAAATGACATTTAGTGATATAATTCTTGGTAAAAGTTAAATAACCAAAGATTTTTACCTTGTCACCCTGAGCGACAACGAAGGGTCTCTAGATTCTTTGCGGAGTTTATCCTGAGCCGTAAAAGATTCTTCGCTACGCTCAGAATGACAAATAGCGAAGGTCACAGAATGACAGATATGATTAGAACACTCGCAATTGGATACGCAGCTAGAATAAAATGCTTGAAGAACTCATTAATCTAGGCATTGCCAAGGAACTCATAGTCGTCATTATATCAGCCCTGCCTGTGGTAGAGCTTCGTGGTGCTTTGCCGGTAGCCATAAACCTGTTTAATATGCCGTGGTATTGGGCTTTCTGCCTAGCTGTCATCGGCAACATGCTGCCCGTGCCAATACTTCTATTATTCTTTGAGTCACTAGCCAAAATTGTTAGCAAAGTAGAAATCGGCAGAAGATTGGTAAACTGGGTTCTCGAACACACCAGGCGACACGGAAAACTTATCGAGAGATATGAGCGGATTGGACTCATGCTATTTGTCGCCGTACCACTCCCGTTTACCGGCGCCTGGACAGGCTCAATAGCCGCTTTCCTCATGGGCATGAAATTCAACTATTCTTTCTTATCTATTCTCTGCGGAGTGTTAATTGCCGGAGCTATCGTTACCTGTTTGTGCCTTCTAGGCTGGCTCGGCGCCGCCATTGCCGGCATCGGGCTCAGCATCCTCGCCATACTCGGCTGGTGGAGAGCTTAAACGCTGCCTTGCAACCTGCACAAAAATTCCCTATAAAGAGAGAGCGTTGAGCAACTCGTCCCTGTCATTGCTTCGGGGCTTATGCCCCTCGCAATGACAAAATAGACAACCTCTACAAAGAGGACTTTGACACATAAACATATATATGCTACCTTGAACTAGGAGATAAGAGACTATGGGAACAAATCTAAAGCGTACGACCATTTTTCTAACCGAGGAGCAGCATGAGAGGCTCCGACGCTTGGCCTTCGAACAATGCACCTCCATGGCCAAGCTTATTCGTGATGCCACATTAGAGGTCTTGGAGGATGAGGAGGATATCGAGGAGGGGCTAAAGGCTCTAGCCGATAAGAAAGACACTGTTACTTGGAAAGAATACCGGCGTCGCAGGAAAGAGCGAGAACTTCGCGGTGAGCTATGAAGTTGAACTGAGGCGCGCAGCTCAGAAAGAGTTAGATGTACTATCAGGGCAAGATTACAAAGCTATTGCCAAAATCATTTCCTCTCTGGAGCAAGACCTCCGACCGCCAAAGGTCAAGAAATTAGCTCAAAGTGGTCTGTGGCGTATCCGTGTGCGACAGTTCAGAATAGTATATGCCATAGATGACGAGGCAAAACTCGTCACGATAGTGCGAATCATCAGACGCAGAGAGGACACCTAAAAGAGCCTGTAGAGCAGCAGAAGGAAATAAATCTGGTTTGAAGCTCAAAGAAATAGTTGACAGCTACATGCAGAAGGTCCCGGAGGTCAAGGACTACTGCGGGCGTTGCCTAAGGACTGAAAGGTGGTACAGTAATGTCGTCCTGATGGTGGTGGACGCAGCTTTTACTTCAATTGGCTTAAACTACTTCACGGCAGTAGTGCCCAAGGTGGAGAAGTTCAGGAAAGAATTTGTAGAACCAGGAAAGATTCGCACCCTTGAGGATTTAGACGCCGCCAATAATAATGAGCTTGAGAGTATTTGGAAAAACAAGCGTTCCTGGCAGATGGCAAAATCTGTTGCTTCTCACCTAGCCAAAATTAAAAGGGAAAAGGAACTAGATGATAGACAAGCTCTTATCTACTGGGCGAAGCAGGCCAGGCTTCAGGGCTGGGAGCAAGACCCGATAGGGAGAATTAAAGGCGTCGGCATAAACAGCTTTCAATACCTGAGAATGATGGGCGGCATTGACACGGTAATGCCAGATAAGATAGTGAAGAGGGTTATCGCCGAAATCTTAATTAAGGCAAACATGGAGATGCCTTCTACCGACATCGAATTTGTCCGTCTCATGGAACGCATGGCACCAGAGGTCGACTATAAAGCTATCGAGCTTTGCTGGATGACCTGGCTGATACAGTCAGAAGCCGGCATGAGCCGGATGGAGAAATATTCAAGGCTGCTGCCTAGAATTTGATTAAGCTCCTTAGGAGAGTGTTCGGCAAAGGCCGAAAGGGCTTCCTGAGCTTTCTCTGTCATCCTGAGCGAAGCGAAGGATCTGCAAAGCAAAAGCCCAGATTCTTCGGTCGCTTTGCTTCCTCAAAATGACAGCTTGAGATTGTTTTTCAATGTAGCGGCGAGGCTTTAGCCTCGCTTTGCCCAGAAGAAATTCCCGATTTTTCTGGGATCCTGGGGGCCAAAGCCAAATCCTTGATTCACTGAGTGTAAAAGGCGACCCTAAAGGGTCGCAACTACATTGAAGACGGAGCATTGATAAACACCCTTTTTTAGCTGGTCATGCCACCATTAAAAGCTGGGGTTATCTTCAAGCTGTGGTTCTCCTCTACCTGTGGTATACTACGACAATAAAAGACTTGCCCAATTGCCCTAAACAGAGATAATGAAAAAGTGCCTTCAGAAAGAGTTTTCCGACCTGTTGATTATGTTAAGATAAGCATCTTCGGGGCTGCTTTATCAGTTCTTTGGCCCAGCCTGCACACCATCATAATTCCGCTTCGTCTTCTAGAGTTTACTCCCGAAGCCCAGAAGAATACTTACCTGGGTCTCTTGCTCTTCACTGGCTCGATGATAGCCGTGTTTATTCAGCCCCTTGCTGGAGCACTTAGCGACCGCTTCAGCTCACGTCTAGGCCGTCGGCGCCCCTTTATTCTTGTCGGAACGCTCCTGGCTCTGCTCTTTCTCCCCAGCATGGGCCTGTCCGGCAGCTTTCTTTTCCTGTTAGCAGGCTATTGCCTACTGCAGATATCTTGTAACATCGCCCAAGGCCCATTTCAAGCCTTTATCCCGGACTTAGTACCACAGGGGCGGAGAGGAGTGGCATCTGGAGCCAAAAGCCTGTCTGAGGTATTGGCCAGTGTAGCTTTCCTGCGGTTGGTGGCTTACTTCATGGATATCTATTCAAGCAACGGTGGTGATATATGGTTGTGGGCAGCAATAGGCTTTCCCGGACTGGTGTTACTGGCGGCGATGATTGCCACCATGCTGACAGTGAAGGAGCAGCCATTACCTCCTGGCGAACAACCGACAGCGGCAAAGACCATGGCTGGTGCCTATAAGATTGACGCTAGGGGGCATCCCGGTTTTGTTTGGTTTCTTGTCTCCCGACTGTTTATTTTGATGGCGATGGTGGTACTTCAGACCTTTGCCCTGTATTTCATCAGAGACGTAATCCATCATCCCAACCCGGCAGGAGTAACCGCAGACCTTCTGATCACCGTCGGCGTTTTTTTGCTTCTCGCTGTCTACCCTGCGGGACAGCTTTCTGACAGATTCGGGCGTAAACCGATTATTCTCCTCTCAGGATTTGTCGGTATCGTCGGTATCTTAGTGCTATTCTTTGCCCGTACCTATACTGGCATGTTGGTCTGTGGTGGTCTTCTCGGGATTTCATCGGGTGCTTTCCTTAGTACCAACTGGGCACTGGCTACCGACCTCGTTCCCGCAGGGGAGGGAGCTCGTTACCTGGGTCTGACCAATATAGCCACAGCCGGAGCTGGAGCGCTAGCCAGGCTCATTGGGCCAGTAATTGACTTCTTCAATGCCCAGCAATCCGGTCTGGGCTATTCGGTCATGCTTCTGGTTTGTGTCCTCTACTTCGTCCTCGGTTCGGCTGCAGTCATACCGGTCAGGAAAAAGGTAAGGGAAAGTGGCTAATCCCATGAACCAAACAGGCAACAAGGCAGGAAAACGCTTTTGGACAAGGGAACGATACCTTCAGATATTAGCTTTGCTCTTCGTACTGGCTCTGTCTGCTTTCCTCATTCTAAACCGTGAGAAAGTGGCAGAGCTTGGAGTATACGGCTACATCGGCGGCTACCTTGGCGTCTTCCTCATCTCCATCATAACCTGCAGCAGCATAGTGGTGCCCGTGCCCGGCTGGATTTTGGTAGCAACCATGGCCTTCACTCTGAACAATCCCATCTTAGTAGGAATCGTATCCGGGCTGGGGGGTACAATTGGTGAGATGACCGGCTATCTTCTGGGCTATGGCGGCCGGCTGGTTGTGGAAAACGTAGGCATCTACACCAGAATGGTACAGTGGATGAAGCGATGGGGAAGCATCACCATTTTTATCCTCGCCCTGATACCTAATCCATTTTTTGACGTAGCCGGTGCTGCCGCTGGCTCGCTCCGTTTCCCTGTGTGGAAATTTCTCCTCTTCGGCGCTGCTGGCAGGATACCCAAGCACATATTCTTCGCTTATATCGGCGTTTGGGGTTTGCAATTTCTGCCAATATAGTCTGAAATAATTACAAACTACCTAAGGACATACTTTTGTAATTCGTTGCCCAAGCTTGACAATGTTAACTCGGCTAACGTAACTTATACGGACAAGCCTCTGTGAGTTAGCAGAAAAGAGCAGCTGGCAGGAAAAACCCGCATAGCCACGGAGAGATAAAGCAATGACAGTCAAAAAAACAGACGCGAGACCCTTTGTTATCAAAGTGCCGGAGGAAAGGCTAATGACAGATTTAGAGACCTTCCGAGAGAAGGCGCTGGAGCTAGGAGCTGCCGCAGCCGAAATAATACGGGCGAGCCGGATTGTTGTAGATGAGCGGGTAAGGTTGAAGTGCACCGTGCCTCGCTGTCTCCGCGCCGGTGAGACGCCTAACTGCCCACCCTATGCACCGGAGTTAGACGTCGTCCGCAAAGCTTTCGCCAAGTTCTCCTGGGGAATATTACTCAAAACCCACCTCGAGCCGATGGAAAATTACACCCCAAAAAGTGGACGAGAGCAGAATTTACTTTTCCATAAAAAGTCAGGGGAAATCGTCTATGAGTTAGAGCGATTGGCCTACAAGCAGGGTTACCATCTGGCTATGGGCCTGGGTGGTGGCTCCTGTAAGGACTATTTGTGCCGTGGCTTAATCTGCCAGTTTCTGGATAGCGGCAGATGCCGGTTTCCACTTCGGGCCAGACCGGCTATGGAGGCTATGGGAATTGACGTCGTCGACCTCATCAGCAAAGTAGGCTGGGAGGCTTACCCGTTATTGGATGACCCCGGCCAGATTCCCTGCGCCATTTCTGTGGGACTGGTTTTGGTATACTGAAAAACATAGGTGGTGAAGAGATGACCAAAAGTGCAGTTGAAATAGTCGAGGAATATCTATCTGATGACCAAAAGAGGTGGGCAAAATTAGCCAGCGAGGTGAATTGGCGTCGCCTGGAGCTTCTGCTGCTCAGGGAAATATTACTTGAACTCAAGAAGCTGAACCAAAATAAGCTTGTCTCTTCACCTTAAACACCCCAGCTCTGCTTCCCATCTCTGAATTTGTTTAGACATCAGGATGAATGGAGATGGTTTATTTGTCATTGCGAGCGAAGCGTGGCAATCTCTGGGATTGCTTCGGGGCTTAAGCCCCTCGCAATGACAGTTTGAGTTGTTGAACGCTAACTGAAATGGACAACATACTGGTAACCCGACAGAAAAGGAGGGAAGCAGAATGCTAAAAGATTTAGTCTTAAAGAACCGAAGCTACCGGCGGTTTTATCAGGAGGTCGTTGTAGAACTCAAGACATTGAGGGAACTCGTTGACCTGGCCAGGCTGTCAGCTTCAGCACTAAATCTGCAACCATTGAAATATGTGCTTTCCTGTGAACCCCAAAAGAACGCTTTGATATTTCCACACCTCGGCTGGGCAGGCTATCTTAAAGACTGGCTAGGCCCGGCTGAAGGTGAAAGACCATCGGCGTATATAATCATACTTGGAGACACGGAGATAAGTCGGGCATTTGGCTGCGACCATGGCATAGCAGCCCAAAGCATTCTCTTAGGGGCCACGGAGAGAGGCTTGGGTGGCTGCATGATTGCCACAGTAAAAAGACAGGAACTCAGCCAGGCTCTGGGGATAGCACCGCGCTGTGAAATACTCCTCGTCATAGCCCTCGGCAAACCTAAAGAAACGGTTGTTATCGAGAAAGTTGGGCCTGACGGAGATGTCAAGTACTGGCGGGACAGCCAAAGCGGACACCATGTGCCAAAACGAGCACTGGATGACATCATCATTGGCTAGATGTGGAGCTAATTTACATAACTGCCGTGCAACAGGTATAATAACCAGTCAGCCATAAGATGAATAATGAGTCAGTTTCGAAGCTCCCAAGGCGCATCGACGGGCTAAGCGAGCTAGCCTATAATTTATGGTGGAGCTGGCATATAGAAGCACGGCAACTGTTTAAAGCCCTGGATAACCCCTTATGGAAAGCCACGGGGCATAATCCTGTCAAGCTACTGCAACAAATCGCCCCTTATCGATTGGTAGCAGCAGCTCAAGATCCTCTCTTCCTTAAAAAGTATGACTCTGTTATGAGCGACTTCAAAGACGCGATGTCGGAAGGTAACACCTGGTTCAATACAAAGTATCCTCATCTTGCCCAGCACACTATAGCCTACTTTTCGCTGGAATTCGCCATCCATAACTCGCTACCTCTTTACGCCGGAGGACTCGGCGTTCTGGCAGGCGACTACTGCAAAGAGTCGAGCGACCTGGGACTACCTATGGTAGGTATAGGATTCATGTATCCGCAGGGTTATTTCCACCAGCATATTTCCGCCGATGGTTGGCAAGAAGAGTTCTACGAACAGTTGAACTTCGGTGAAGCACCTATCAGGCCGGTGCTTACCGCTGAAGGACAACCGATGACCGTCGAAGCCCCACTGGACATGAGGTCGGTTCGAGTCAATATATGGCAAGCAAATGTTGGGCGGGTAAAGCTCTATTTGTTGGATACTAACGTTGAAGGGAATTCACCATCGGATCGCGAGCTTTCGGCACGCCTTTATGCCGGCGACCAGGAGATGCGCCTGCAACAGCAAATCATCATAGGTATTGGTGGGGTGCGTGTTCTCCGAGCGCTCGGCATCGAGCCGGTTATCTGGCATGCTAACGAAGGATATAGCGCCTTCATGATGTTAGAACGTATTCGGGAACTGGTGGTAAAGGGGCTGAGCTTCCCTGAAGCCGCAGACAAGGTGCGAGCTACGACTGTCTTCACCATCCACTCGCTAGTTCCGGGTGGCAACGATACCTTTTCTCCCGACCTAATTGAAAGGTATTTCCACCGTTATTGGGATTCCCTCAGACTGGGCAGAGAGACGTTCCTGGAGTTGGGTAGGCGGGAGTCAGATAATTCGGCCTTCAATATGACTGTATTGGGTTTGAGAATGGCTGACTACCGCAACGGTGTCAGCCAGCTCCACGGCGGATTATGCCGTCGGACGTGTCATTCTCTATGGCCTGATGCCGAAGAGAAGGAAGTGCCCATCGGCTCGGTGACTAACGGCGTTCATGTTCCCACATGGGTGGCACCACAAACAGCCAGCCTATATGAAGCATATCTTAGCCATGACTGGCTGAAGAGACATGATGACCCGACTGTGTGGGAGAAGGTGCTCGATATCCCAGATGAGGGAATATGGGCAACACGTCGGTGGTTAAAGAACAAGCTCATCAGTTCGGTGAAAGAACGAGCACGAGGACGCTGGGCTGAAGACCATGTAGCCCCGGAGCAGGCATTAGCCATGGGGGCTTTACTCGACACGGAAGTGCTTACTATCGCCTTCTGCCGACGTTTCACCGCTTACAAGCGAGCCTCGCTTATTCTAAATGATATTGGCCGCTTAAAGAAGCTACTTCGGAACGAATTTAGACCAGTCCAGATAATCTTCGCTGGCAAAGCCCATCCTGATGACGAACGCGGGAAGCAGCTCATCCAGGAAATATACAACGCAGCAAAAAACCCAGAGTTCGGCGGCAGAATAGCCTTCGTCGAGGATTATGATATGCACATGGCACGCTATCTTGTCCACGGCGCCGATGTCTGGCTCAACACACCTCAGCCTCTTCACGAAGCCAGCGGCACCAGTGGTCAAAAAGCTGCCCTTAACGGAGTGCTGCATCTCAGCGTACTTGACGGCTGGTGGTGCGAAGGATACAACGGCAAGAATGGCTGGGCGATTCATGGCGATAGCGAAACGTCCGATTCGGCAGGCCAGGACAAGGTAGGTGCCGAAGAGCTGTACCGCCTGTTAGAAGATAAGGTCGTTCCTCTTTACTATGACCGCGACATAAACGGTGTGCCACATGGCTGGATACAGGTAATCAAAGAAGCTATCCGTTCAAATGCACCATTGTTCAGCGCCCGGCGTATGGCAAAAGAATACACCGAGCACATGTATCTGCCTGCAGCTCAAGATAGCCAGACAATACAAATATAAGCCATCCAATAGCTTGCCACTCTGAACGCAAACCACGCCTCCGTCAGGCATCAGATAAAGCCGCGTTGCTTCAATGTCTACTCCTACCGTAATGTAGACAGGCTGTCCGAAAATGTAGTCCCGACCCTTTAGGGTCGGGCTCCCGAGGCTAAAGCCTCGGGGCTACATGTTTAATGTGTATCACCAATGAGCTATAATTTTTCCCACAAAGTGGGAGAGACAGATTGCCAGTTAGAGTTTTCAGCCTTTAAAGAGAGTATTAGCAAAGGGGATGGGTGGTGAATGTGAGCCGCACAGGACTCGAACCTGTAACCGGCTGATTAAGAGTCAGCTGCTCTGCCAGTTGAGCTAGCGGCCCAAACAAAGCTCATGTTAACATCCACAAAATATGCAAGTCAAGCTTGCTTTTGATTTTTGGATTCATTCAGAAGATGATATAATGAAGCCGACCCCTGGATATGTAGTGAGGACAGTGGAGAAGCCTTTCGAAGTCATCGACCATACTGCAGATATCGGCATTGTCGCCTATGGCACCGATATCAAGCAGGTCTTTGCCAATGCCGCTCTTGGACTTTTCAACCTGATGGCAGACCTGGATGACTTCAAGGAAGATCTCCAGCGTGAGCTAGAGCTATCAGCCGAGGATGTGGAAGTTCTACTGGTAGAATGGCTAAACGAGCTTATTTACATCTTTGATGTGGAACGTATCATCTTCAAAAGGTTTGAAATCGAAGGACTCACCAGCACCCAAATCAAAGCCAGGTGCTTCGGGGAAAAGATAAAACCCGGGCAGCACAAGCTGAAGAGAGAGATCAAGGCAGCCACCTATCACATGCTACGGATAAGTAAAGAGGATGGTGGCTACAAAGTGCAGGTAATCTTCGATATTTAGAGGATGAGAGAATGCCAAGATGGCAAGGAAAACTTAATAAGATAGACGACTACCGCTGGGAGATTCCCAAAAGCTATAAACCGGGGATGCGGGTGCCAGGATTAGTCTATGCAGATGAGGCTATGCTGGAGGTTATCAGAGAAGAGCAGTCTCTGGAGCAAGTGGCCAACGTAGCCTTCCTGCCCGGCATAGTAGGGCGCTCATTAGCTATGCCTGACATTCATTGGGGCTACGGTTTCCCAATAGGCGGAGTGGCAGCTACCCAGGTCAGCGACGGCGTAATTTCGCCAGGTGGCGTTGGCTATGATATCAACTGCGGCGTAAGACTGCTGCGCACTAACCTAAGCGAAAATGAAGCGAAGCCTAAAATTAAAGAGCTTATCGATGCACTGTTCCACAATGTTCCCTCCGGTCTAGGCTCCGAAGGCAAAATAAGAGTGGGTGAAAAGGAGATAAACGAGGTACTTACTGACGGCGCTCACTGGGCAGTAAAACGCGGCTTCGGTAAATCTGAAGACCTGGAGGCGACTGAGGAGACAGGCTGTATGAAAGGAGCCGACCCGGACAAAGTAAGTGCTAGAGCCAAGAAGAGAGGGGCACCCCAATCAGGAACTTTAGGCTCAGGAAACCACTTCCTAGAGGTGCAGATAGTAAGAGAAATCTATGACCAAACTGCGACTAAAGCCATGGGTATTGACCGAATCGGACAGGTGTTGCTTCTCATCCATACCGGCTCAAGAGGTCTGGGGCATCAAGTCTGTGATGACTACCTGAGGATAATGGAAGAAGCAGTTGGAATATATGGCATCAGCCTCCCCGATAGACAGCTGGCTTGTACTCCGGTAGATTCAAAGGAAGGGAAGGATTATCTAGCAGCTATGGCCTGTGCTGCCAACTATGCTTGGGCTAACCGCCAGTGCATTACCCACTGGGCACGGGAGTCATTTGTTAAGGTCTTCGGCAAGAGCCTTGAAGAGCTGGGTATGCAGCAGGTTTATGATGTAGCTCACAATATTGCCAAGATTGAGGAGCACACCATAGATAGCAAGAAGCTCACAGTATGTGTCCACCGCAAGGGAGCCACCAGGGCTTTTCCTGCCGGACACAAGGATATACCACAACGCTATAAAGAAGTTGGACAGCCAGTGCTCATTCCCGGCGATATGGGCCGCCGGTCGTATGTTGCCATAGGCACGGAGAGAGCAATGGCAGAAACTTTTGGCTCTACCTGCCATGGCGCTGGCAGGACGCAGAGCCGGGGTGCAGCCAGGCGCAGCCTGAGAGGCATTGATGTCGCCAATGAGCTAAGAGCTAGAGGTATCACGGTAAAAGCCGATAACATGGCTTCGCTGGCAGAAGAGGCGTCGCAAGCGTATAAAGATGTTACTCAGGTAGTCGAAGTAACCCATCAAGCCGGAATTTCCCGGAAAGTCGCCATGGCAAGCCCCATAGGAGTTATCAAAGGCTAGTGGTAAGAACGAAAGAAGCTCCCATTAAGCTACCTTCCCCAAACCCCCAAGGAAAGATATCAGTAGAAGAAGCCATTTCAAAGCGAAGGTCAGTTAGAAGGTTCAGAGCCCAGCCATTGTCTTTAGCACAGCTTTCCCAGCTATTGTGGTCAGCTCAAGGCATAACCGGCACTGGCGGACGAAGAGCTGCCCCCAGCGCCGGAGCCACCTATCCTTTAGAGATTTTCGTTGCCATTGGTGAGCATGGAATAGAAAGCTTGGCAGCCGGCATATACCACTATCAAGTAGATAGCCATTCTCTGAGCCTGCATCTGAGTGGCGACTTAAGGCAGAAATTAGCTGATACCGCCTTGGGCCAAAGCTTCATTGCCAACTGTCCGGTTGATATAGTGGTCTGTGCTCTTCACCCCAGGACTGCCTATAGATACGGCAGGCGTGGCGAGAGATATGTCCATATGGAAGTCGGGCATGTCGGCCAAAACGTCTCGCTGCAGGCTGTGGCCATGGGCTTAGCTACGGTAATGGTCGGTGCCTTCGAAGACGAAGAGGTGGGGAAAGTCCTAAAACTCGAAGAGCAAATCAAGCCATTATACATAATTCCAATAGGCAAGCCAGTATAATTACCTAAGTACAAAATCGATTGCTCTTATCCCTCGGGTATAGTACAATTAAGCGCCTAACAAGGAGGTCCAAAGATGCCACAAACTAGAGAAGCCGTCATAGTAGACTACCGAAGGTCCGCGTTTTCAAGGTCGAGACCAAGAGAGCCAGAGAAGGATGTGTTCAATGGTCTGAGAATGGATGCCGTTGCCGGAACGCTGATAAAGGAGCTCATTAAGAGAACCAAAGTCAATGTAAAGGAAATCAATGACATAATAGTTGGCACCGCCTTTCCTGTAGGTGAGCAGTGGACATATGGAGGTAGAAACGTAGTATTTCAGGCAGAACTGCCTTTCGAGGTCCCGGCTGAACAAATCGACAGGCAGTGTGGGTCTTCGATGTCAACCGTGCATACAGGCGCTATGGAGATAATGCTTGGGTACTCGGATATTGTTATCTCGTGTGGGATTGAGCACATGACGCATAATCCAATGCCCGGCCCTGGCATCGACCCGAGCAGAATAATGACAAAACCAGACGCTGCCTTCATAACGGATGAACGCTTCAAGAAATACGACTTTATGACAGCCGTGAACATGGGGCTCACTGCAGAGAAGTTGTTTTCGGAGTCTGGTTTAACCAGGGAGGACATGGACAAATGGGCACTTAGAAGCCACCAACTGGCGGCCAAAGCGCTTGCAGAGGGCTATTTCAAAGGCGAGATAATGCCCATTGAAGTAACACTGGCTGATGGTACAAAGCAGGTCATTGACAGTGACATGAGCATCAGGGCAGACACAACGATGGAAGGCCTTGCTGCGCTTAAACCGGCATTTAGGCCAGATGGCCAAATAACCGCCGGGAACTCTTCACCGTTGAACGCTGGCGCCACTGCCATAATGCTGATGTCGAAGGAGAAGGCAAAACAGTACAATCTCAAGCCTTTAGCCACGATTGTGTCTCTGGGATGGGCCGGCGTAGACCCGTCGGTTATGGGAAAGGGGCCAGTCCCCGCCAGTAAAATGGCGTTAAAGCATGCCGGGTTAGATGTGAAAGACATTGACTTCTGGGAGATAAACGAGGCCTTTTGCATCGTAGCCCTTTATGCTATAAAAGAGCTGGGCATTGACCCCAAGAAGGTCAACGTAAAAGGTGGAGCCACCGCAATCGGCCATCCGCTCGGCGCCTCTGGAACCAGGCTTGTTGGCACATTGGCCAGAATACTGAACATGGAAGGCGGGACTTATGGTCTAGCAAACGCCTGTATTGGCGGAGGGCAAGGAGTAGCCACAATTATTAAGAGAGAAAAGTAGTAAAGGCTTAAGTTCCCAAGGTTAATTTAATAGAAATCTTTGACCCGCTAACAGGCAATGCAATCGTGAGAACTCATATCAACTGCGTTGCCTGTTTTCATTCCGCTTAAGCAGCCAGTATTCTATACTGTCCGCCAGAGCCAACCAACTGGCCTCAATGATATTGGTCGAGCTGCCCACAGTTCGCCATTGCTTCCGGCCATCGCTGGACTCAATGAGCACCCGCACCTGAGAACCAGTGCCGGCACTTTCTTCTAAAATCCGCACTTTATAGTCAACTAACTCAATAGCAGTCAAGTCAGGATAGAACTCCTGCAAAGCCTTTCGCAAAGCCCGGTCAAGGGCATTCACCGGACCATTGCCCTCGGCAGCAGTATGAATAATCCTGTCTCCAACTTTCACTTTGACTGTAGCTTCAGAAAGCAGTTCCGATTCGTTTTCACTGGACGGACGACGATGCCTCTCCACCACCACCATAAAATCAATCAGTTCGAAAAGAGGCTTATATTCTGGCTGAGCTCGGTGCAATAATAGTTCAAAGGAGGCATCCGCATCTTCATATTGAAAGCCGCGGCTTTCCAATAGCTTTATTTGCTGCAATACCTGGCGCGTTTGTTTGCTTTTCGACGACAGAGCGATACCAAGCTCTTTAGCTTTATAGATAATGTTGCCCTTGCCCGATAACTCAGACACAACCACCCTAGGGCGGTTGCCCACCAGCTCAGGGTTGATATGCTGATAGCTGTCTTCCCACTTCATGACGCCGGATACATGCAGCCCGCCCTTATGAGTAAAGGCACTGGCGCCTACATAAGGGAGATGGCTGGATGGAGCCAGATTAGCTAATTCAGCTACATAGCGAGAAACTTCGGTTAGCTTAGCTAGCTGCTCATCAGTGATGCAATCGATATCCAGTTTGAGCTTTAGGGCCGGTACAATCGAGCACAGGTTAGCATTACCACAGCGTTCACCATAGCCATTAATAGTCCCCTGCACCTGGATGACTCCAGCTTGAACCGCGGTCAGCGAGTTGGCCACAGCCAGCTCGCCATCGTTATGGACATGAATGCCTAGTGGTATAGACACCGCTTTTTGAACAGCCTTAATGGCCGTAGCAATTTCAGAAGGTAGAGCACCACCGTTAGTGTCACAGAGCACTACACAGTCAGCTCTAGCTTTGGCTGCAGCTTCAACCGTCTGGACTGCATATTCGGGATTCGCCTTGTAACCATCGAAGAAATGTTCAGCATCAAAAAATACAGTAAGGCCTTTTGACTTAAGAAAGTCTACAGATTCAGCGATAATACGCAGGTTATTTTCCAAATTGGTTTCCAGAACCTGGGTCACATGCAAATCCCAGCTCTTGCCGACAATGGTGACTACTTTGGTGTTAGCTTCCACCAAAGCCTGCAAGCCAGCGTCTTTGCTCACCTTGGAGCCAGGGTGTCTGGTGCTGCCAAAGGCAACTAAAACCGAGTGCTTCAAGTTCAAAGCCTTAGCCTTAATAAAGAACTCGGTATCCTTGGGATTAGCCCCAGGCCAACCGCCTTCAATAAAATGGATGCCCATCTCCTCCAGCTTCTGAGTAATCTTGAGCTTATCAGCAACAGCAAAGGAAATGCCTTCCTGCTGGGCTCCATCCCGCAAAGTCGTGTCATAAAGCTGAACTTTTGACATCATTTCTCTTTATTTAGCTACTCCCTCAGCAATCAGCTCACCCATCTCCCTCGTCCCCACCTTAATTTTGCTTTCGTCCATTATATCATAGGTGCGATAACCCTCTTCCAAAACAGCAATCACTGCCTTCTCAACAGCCTGCGCCTCAGTTGCCAGGTTAAAGGAATAACGGAGCATCATGGCAGCACTTGATATGGTAGCGATCGGGTTAGCTATATTTTGCCCGGCTCGACTTGGAGCACTGCCATGGATTGGCTCATACATGCCAAAGGCTTTAGAGGCGCCGCCTTTTGGAATACCAGCTAAACTGGCTGAGGGCAGCATTCCCATGGAGCCGGCCAGCATCGAGGCTTCGTCAGTGAGAATATCACCAAATGTGTTCTCTGTAACCACGACATCAAACTGGGCAGGGCGTTGGATAAGACGCATGGAGCAGGTATCTACCAGCATATGCTCCAACTCCACATCAGGATAATTAGCAGCGACCTCGGTCGTAACCTGTCGCCACAACCGAGATGACTCAAGGACATTAGCTTTATCTACCGAAGTCAGCTTCTTGCGACGGGCCAGAGCTATCTCAAAGCCGACCCTTACAATACGCTCAATCTCCTGTTCCGAATAAGACATAGTGTCAACAGCCTTCCTGCCTTCAGGAGTGTGCCACTGTTTCTTGGGCTGGCCGAAGTAAAGTCCGCCGGTAAGCTCACGAACTACTATCAGGTCTACATCCTTTATCACGTCGGGTTTGAGGGTTGTTGAATTGACAAGCATAGGCAACACCTTCACCGGGCGCAAATTGGCAAAAAGCCCCAGCTCTTTGCGCAAAGCCAGAAGTCCATCTTCAGGTCGTACCTTGGCCTTTGGGTCATCCCATTTTGGTCCGCCGACAGCCCCAAGCAACACAGCATCACAGCTTCGGCACATCTTCAAAGCTTCTTCAGTCAGAGCAACGCCGTGGGCGTCTATTGCCGCCCCACCTACCAGACCATAATGAAACTGAAAGCTGTGGCCGAATTTCTTCCCTACGGCTTCCAGGACTCTTATCGCCTCAGCGGCCACCTCAGGGCCAACACCATCGCCTAACAAGGCTGTGACATTGAATTGCACCTTACAATCCTCCAGTTAGTTTCTTCGTGGTATACTCAACCAGTCCACCGGCATTTATTATTTCCATCATGAAATCAGGATAAGGTTCGGCAACAAAAGTTTTACCTCGGGTAATATTCCTTATCTCTCCGGTGGTTAAGTTGACCTCAAGAATATCACCAGCTTCAGTGCCATTAACAGCCTCAATACACTCCAGAAGCGGCAGCCCTATATTGATGGCATTGCGGAAGAAAATGCGGGCGAAGCTTTTGGCAATGACAAAGGATATGCCGGCAGCTTTGATAGCCAATGGGGCATGTTCCCGAGAAGAGCCACAGCCAAAATTGTTTTCAGCCACAATAATGTCCCCCGGCTCGACCTTATCCAGGAACTCTGAGTCGATGTCTTCCATACAATGCTGAGCCAGCTCTCCGGGCTCGGACAGACTAAGATAGCGAGCTGGTATGATAGCATCGGTATCAACGTTGGCACCGTATTTGTGAACTTTGCCCTTTAGCTTCAAATCATCACCTACCTTTCAAAACTAGACGTGACCAGCTAAAACAGATGAAGCATCGGCTGATCGCTACCCTGAGAAAATCATTATAACCACCGGTAAAATTTCCCCCTGTATTTTGCCCACCCGCTTAAACCATATTCTTTAATTTTTTTCAGATTCTCCTTAGCAGTATCACCGTGGAATAGCTTGAAAGATTCAAACTTGTTACATCCTTCAAATTCACCGCATTCCCAACAACCTTCGAGTTTCTTCACCTGAACGCAACCCTTAATCTCACAAGGCCCTAAACATCCGTCGCCACCAGCTCTACAGGGAGTATCACATTTTAACTTAGCTATCGCTTCCAATCCCTGAAGACATTCTTGATAGCGCTCGAACTCTTTCACAAAAGCGCTCTTGACCTCTGCATACTTATCAAACTTTACCTTCCGCAATTCATTCTGCAAATCCCGTGCTAAATCAGCAGCTTTACTCTTATAGCGGAGACAGTCGCCACAATACAAGCCACAATATGCGGTCAGTTCAGCTTCTTGGTTGGTCATTTTTTGCTAATCTCAACAGGGATTGATTAGAGAAACCTCTCGACTTCTCGAGCCTATAATCAAGAACGTTTAGCAACCCTCTTTTTGTCATTCTGAGCCCTCTGGGCGAAGAATCTCTTATAGACTCTTCGCTTCGCTCAGAGTGACAGTCTAATATTGGTAAGCAATCCTTTAAAACTTTTGTTAACCAAGTCGATAATTTGCCTCACAAAGTTGCCAAGGTGCGAACAAGATGTTACCGAAAAACTACCTCTCCTCAACTCCAAACTGGCCACAGACTATGAAAAACTCTCCGTTCACTTCCTCAAAATATATCCTCACTCTTTTCCCCTCATGGAAAATCGGCTGGTCTTCCACCCACTGGCTGATCTCTCCAACAGTCCCGCCGGGAGTTACAATCTGAAGCTTGTTTTCCGCAAATGGCTTCCCTTTGACATATTTTTCAATAGTCAGCTCCGTATAGGTGAAAATACCAGTTCTTTCTTGATTCCATCTGCTTTCCACTTTCTCAACGGTTCCCTCGATTAAATAGTCAGCTTTTTCAGTCCTGTAAGCTTCATCTGCACATTCCTTTACCAGTATCCCAGCCCCACCAGACTGCTTTACTACAATTTGACCTCCCGCTGATGGTGTAACCACGGGCTTACCTGAACACGCAACCAGGCCAAGCCCCAAAATGGCCAGCACACCAAGCGCTACGATTGCGAAGGCCGGGCTTCCACTTCTTCTCATCGTAATGCTACTTATACCTACACCTACTTGAGAAACCCCTAATTCTATTCGGCAGCCGCCAAACAATTCTTCTACTCCACCATAGCCCACTTCGTACCTACCACCTCTGCAGGTGTCCCATTCCCCCCCTAGTTACAGAATTAAATGACAAAAAGGTCCTTAAAAGGCTGTTCGGGCGTCATGTTTAACGCCACTTGGCATACAGCATATGCTCTTTCGTTGAATGAGACCTTGATGAGCCAACCATCCATATTAAAATCTTGATACACATTTGCGTGCTCGAATTGATTATGACAATTGCCACACACGACAACTACATTCTTTGGATGATGACCTTGAAGAGGGTCAAGGTGGTGAGTTTCAAAATATGGCTTGCTGGCTCTTTTCAAAAACCAAAAATCACACACTTGACAATGCCCCTTGTAGATATCTTCCAATAAAGTCCTAAGATTTGCTGGTACTCTTTCTCTTGCCCTGTTTAGACGGCTACTAGCATATCTCCTGTCATGTATCAGCATAGTATCAACTAAACGTTTGAACTCGTTCAGCACGACTTGGCAGCGTCACGTAACTGGTGGAAATTCGATCTAGCCATATCCTATACCCTTCTGTCATTTCAGTCAACCTTTAAGCAACCAGAGCTTCCTCTAAGAATTCCAATCTGATTGGTTCTTGCTCCAACG
>Ga0194111_10000394_pt1 | contig 53402 bp, 51 predicted proteins | sample TA2KigC300mmetaG_FD_146194 | JGI IMG/M metagenome (GOLD analysis project Ga0194111, IMG submission 146194) | Freshwater microbial communities from Lake Tanganyika, Tanzania - TA2015033 Kigoma Deep Cast 300m | ecosystem: Environmental > Aquatic > Freshwater > Lake | place: Tanzania: Lake...
TTGGTTTAGGCTCTTTCTTTCACTTTTTTCATGACAGTATCGGTATTGGTTGGGGAGTTCAGTGGTTTCGGCCATTTTCAAAGAATTATTACGCTTTTTTTCGCAGGTCTATATTAAAAGAAAAACGAGGGTTGCTCTTTCGCTTTCTTTATATTTGGAAACCAGAGGAGGTGGACGGATTGGCGGCCGAGTATGGCGACCCACACTGGGTGAAGAATCTTTATTTACGAGCCAATCCAATATTAATAACCGAAATCTTAACGCTTGTGGTTGCTTTATTTATTCTTCTTATTTATCTATCAAAATAGGACTATATTATAAATTATGCTAATCACTAATTTCAAAAATTTAACCCGTAATCCTCTTCGCAAGAAACCCTTTGGTAGAGCAAGCTCACTACGGGACATGGCGCTTTTGATTGCCGAGGCTGGCTATCAGGCGCTTGACGTTAAAAAAGCTGTCAGCCGAAAAATAAAATTAAAAAATAATAATCTCTCTATTAGCGGTGCTATGCTAAAGCATAGCACCGATTTGAATGACTACAAAAATGTTTTTATTGTGGGCGTTGGAAAGGGATCGGCTTTGGCTTGCGCGGCTTTGGCAAAAATTTTGGGCAAGAGATTAACTGCTGGAATTGTACTGGACGTTCAATCTAAGGAAGTCCGACCTCCTAAGATGCGCTCGTTAAAAATTTTAACAGGCGCCCACCCCTTACCATCAAAACAAAACGTTAAATCCACGCAAAAAATTATTAAATTAGCCCAAAAATTAAAAAAAGATGATTTGTTGATTACTTTTATCTGTGGCGGCGGTTCGGCGCTGGCTTGCGCTTCCAGAGCGGAATTAAAGGCGTCGCAAACGATTTTCAAAGAACTGACCAAAAAAGGCGCGGATATTTTGGAATTGAATACTGTCAGAAAACACTTATCGGAAATCAAAGGCGGCAATTTTGCCAAACTGGCTTATCCAGCCAGCGTAATTTCCCTGATTGTTTCCGATGTTCCAAGTAATGATTTATCAATTGTCGCTTCCGGTCCGACTGCTTTGGACAAAACCACCAAAAAAGACGCTGAGAAAATTTTAAAAAAATATCAGCATAAATCAGCTAATTTATCAGTATTAATCACCGACTTAAGGGAAACTCCTAAAAATAAAAAATATTTCAAGAAAGTAAGGAATATTCTGTTTCTTTCTAACCACGAACCGGTGTTGGCAATGGCAAAAAAAGCAAAAAAATTGGGGTTCAAACCAAGAATTTATTCTTCAACAGTAAGGGGCGAAGCTAAAAACTCTTTATTGCCGATGATTAAAAAAATCAAATCCAATGAGGCGATTTTGGCCGCCGGCGAAACCACAGTAATATTAAGGGGCCGTCCGGCTGGCAAAGGAGGACGAAATATGGAAGCAACGCTCGGTGTGATAACTAATAACTTAATAACCAACAACTTAATAACAATGAGTTTCGCCAGCGATGGCCGAGACAATACCGAGGCGGCCGGTGCTATTGCTGATTTTTTAACAATTAAAAAAATCAGAAAATTAAAATTAGATCCCAAAAAATTTCTTAATAACAATAATTCTTTCAATTTTTTCAAAAAAACCGGCGATTTGCTTTATGCTAAACAAAAATGCTTTAATGTTTCTGATTTAATGCTCGTATTAAAATCAGCGAAAAATAGCAAATAAATTATGAGCGGCTTTCCTCCTTTTGAACATCGTCCCCTGCCGACGCCGCCCCATTGGAAAAAAGTCTTGGGCGTGGGACTAATAATAATAGGATTGGTGGTAGGCACGGGCGAACTGATTATGTGGCCTCACCTAATAACTAAATTTGGCTTGGGTTTACTCTGGGCCGCCTTTTTAGGAATTTCTTTCCAGTATTTTATTAATCAGGAAGTGGCGCGTCACGCTCTGGCTACCGGCGAAAGCTTTTTTACTTCTTCGATTCGAATTTTTAAATGGCTGGCTCCTTTTTGGTTTTTTTCCGCTTTTATTCTTTATATTTGGCCGGGGTGGGCAGCCGCTCTCGGCACAACGTTAAAAGAATTTTTTGGTTTTGGTACGTATACTCTTTGGGCTTGGTTATCATTGGCTTTGGTTTTAATTCTAACTTTCAGCGGCCGGATCGCTTATTTAATTCTAGAAAGAACTTTAAAAATTATTGTTCCGATTTTTTTTATTTTGCTTTTAGTTGTCAGCTTCTTAAATCTAAAATTGCTTCATTTTAAAGAAGCTTTGATCGGCTTATTTAATTTTGGCTGGCTGCCGGCAGGAATTGATTTAAATATTTTTTTGGCAGCCGTAGTCTTTGCTGGTGCCGGCGGCTTATTAAACCTTTGCGTCTCATTGTGGTACCGCGACAAACAAGCCGGAATGGGAAAATATGTCGGCCGGATAACCAATCCAATTACTGGTCAGCCGGAAGCCGTCTCGCCCGCCGGCTATGTTTTTGAGGCTAACGAGGAGAGTCTTAAAAACTGGAAACGATGGATGAATTTCGTTAAAATCGACCAGGGAATAATCTTTTGGTTTTTAGGCTTAATTACTATTGTCTTAATAAGTTTGAACGCTTATGCGGTTTTGACTCCCAAAGGATTGGTGCCGGAAGGATTAAAAGTCGCCGCCATTCAAGCCGAGATTTTCGGTGAGCAATGGGGCCCGGGAGGATTTAAATTTTTTCTTCTAATGACTTTTTTAATGCTTTTTTCCACGATGTGGGCGGTTATTGACGCTTTTACCAGAATTGTCAGCGACATTCTTTATGTTAATGTCAGAATCGGCCCTTTTGAGAAGTATTTCTCCGGCCTAAAAAACATTTCTCTTCATCATTTGTATTATGGATTAATTATAATTTTGGTGCTTATTCAGGCGGCTCTTATTCCATTCAAAGCGCCGTTAACCTACCTGACCATCAGCGCGGTTTTGGGTGGGGTAACAATGATTATTTATATTCCTGTTTTGATTTATTTAAACAACTACCGTCTAACTAAAGCCCTAAGGCCCGGCTGGCTAACAAATTTTGTTTTAATCTTTGCTTTCTTATTTTATTTCGTTTTAATTATTCAAATATTAACGGAGGGGCTTTTCTGATTTTTAATGCTTTTAATTAAGACTTTTTGGTGATAATATTAAAGATAATTAGTTGCCGGATGCCGACGATTACGGAGGATAAAATTTGTATATCCGCGTAAATTTGTCAATCCGTAAACACTTATATGAAATTTATTAAGCAATTCAGAAATATCGGCATAAAAGATGTGCCCGAAGCGGGCGGCAAAAACGCTTCGCTCGGCGAAATGATTAAATGTCTGGGACCCAAGGGAATAAAAATCCCCGGCGGTTTCGTCATCACGGCCAGCGCCTACAGATATTTTTTAAAACAGAGCCAACTGGATAAATTTGTCAAAAAAACTCTTCGAGGTTTAAATACAAAAAATCTGACCGATTTGGCGCGACGGGGAAAATTAATTCGCGAAGCGATAAAATCAGCGGGGATGCCCGAAAATCTTAAAAAACAAATCATCGAAAATTATCGCCTGATGGAAAAAGAATATGGAGTAAATCCAGATGTGGCGGTCCGTTCCAGCGCCACCGCCGAAGACGTGCCAGAGGCATCTTTTGCCGGTCAACACGAAACTTTTTTAAATATTCGCGGCGAGCAAAATCTTTTAAACGCCGTCCGCGCCTGCTTTGCTTCTCTTTTTACCAATCGCGCCATCTCTTATCGCACCGACAAGGGATTCAACCACTTTAAGGTCGCCTTATCTGTGGGTGTTCAAAAAATGGTGCGTTCGGATCTCGCCTGTTCCGGCGTAATCTTTACTCTGGACACCGAATCCGGCTTTAAAGATTTGGTTTTGATCAACGGCTCTTTGGGCCTGGGCGAAATAATTGTTCAGGGCGAAGTGATACCCGATGAATTTTTGGTATTTAAAAAAACCCAAGCGATTATTGATAAAAGATTAGGCGTTAAAAATCGAAAAATGGTTTATTCCGGCGGCCGCGGCATTAAAAAAACGAAGACAATAGCAACACCCCCTAAAGAGAAAAAATCTTTTGTTTTAAATGACCAAGAAATTATAAAATTGGCCAAGTGGAGCATTTTAATAGAAAAACATTACAGCCAAAAATACAAAAAATGGATGCCGATGGATTTGGAATGGGCAAAAGACGGCGAAACCGGCGAATTGTTCATTCTCCAGGCCAGACCGGAGACGGTTCATTCATTGCGGGATTTATCCAAAATCAAGGAATATATGCTTCAAGAAACAGGCAGAATGATTGTTTGGGGCGCCTCTATCGGCAGTAAAATTGCAGCCGGAAAAGCCAGGGTAATTTTAGACGTAAAAAATGTCAATCAATTTAAGGCGGGCGAAATTTTAATTACCGATATGACCGATCCTGATTGGCAGCCGATTATGAAAATAGCCGCGGCCATTGTCACGGATAAGGGCGGGAGAACTTCTCATGCCGCCATCGTTTCCCGGGAACTTGGTATCCCCTGCATCGTAGGCACGGAAAGCGCCACGCGAAAAATTAAAACCGGCCAAACCATTACCGTTGATACTACCGGCAGCGAAGGCATTGTCTATAACGGCGCCTTAAAATTTAAAATAACTGAACACGATATTAAAAAATTTTCCAAGCCCAAAACCAAAATAATGATGAACATTGCCACGCCGGAAACCGCTTTCGAAAAATCTTTTTTGCCGAACGACGGCGTGGGTTTGGCAAGAGAAGAATTTATTATTGCTTCGGACATCGGCATTCATCCGATGGCTCTTATTAATTATAAAAAACTTAAAAACCTAAAACTAAAAGTTCAAATAGACAAGAAGACCGTCGGCTATAAAGACAAAACTCGATTTTACATTGATAAACTCGCCTACGGTATTGCCAAAATCAGCGCGGCTTTCTATCCCAAACCGGTAATTGTTAGATTTTCCGATTTCAAAACCAACGAATACCGAAGTTTAATTGGCGGCGAGCTCTATGAGCCTATTGAAGAAAATCCCATGATTGGCTGGCGCGGCGCTTCCAGGTATTATCATCCAAATTTTGCTCCGGCTTTTATTTTAGAAATTAAGGCGGTTAGAAAGGTTCGCGAAGAAATGGGTCTGGATAACGCGGCGGTAATGGTGCCATTTTGCCGAACAGTCGAGGAGGGCAAAAGGGTTTTAGAAATTATGAAAAAACACGGCCTTTATCGCGAAACCGACGCGAAACAGAACGCGAAGGGTCCGCATAGGTCCGCCTCTGGTCCGTGTAAGTCCGCACTAAAAGTATACGTAATGTGCGAAGTCCCCTCCAATGTGATTTTAGTGGATGAATTTTTGGAGATTTTTGACGGCATGAGCATCGGTTCAAATGACTTAACTCAATTGACGGTGGGCATCGACCGCGACGCATCAGAACTCGTCCGCGGCATCGCCAACGAAAAAGACGAGTCGGTCAAAAAGCTGGTTTCGGAAGTGATTAAAAAATGCCGGCGGCGTAAAAAATACATCGGCATCTGCGGCCAGGCGCCTTCGGATTATCCGGAATTCGCCGAATTTCTGGTGGAAGCGGGCATTGAAAGTATGTCTTTAAATCCTGATACAATAGTTAAAACCACTCTGAGGGTTTATAAAAAGGAAAAAAACTTGGGTAAAATATGGTAATTCTTATCTTTGGAGATAGCATCACTTGGGGAGCTGGTCTGCCGTTTCGCACGGCGTGGGCGAATTTATTAAGAAATTTTCTAGAGAGGAAAAGGGAGGAATTTAAAAAATATTGTCCTGTAGAGCTGTACGATTTAGGGATTGATAAAGACACCACAGACGACTTATTGAAAAGATTTTATGCGGAGTCGAAGGCGCGACGTCCGAATATTATTATTTTTGCAATCGGAGTCAATGATTCTTCCTATGGGGAAACCAAAAATAGTCCTTTGGTTCCCATAAAGAATTTTGAAAAAAATTTATTAAAACTAATCCAAAAATCAAGGGAATTTACTGATAAAATAATATTTATCGGCCTTGCTAAGGGTAATGACCATATGACTGTTCCGTTGCCAAGAAGTACTACCGGAAAATGTTACAACAAAGAAAATGTTAAAATTTATAATAAAATTATTAGGAAGGTCTGTGCTATAAAAAAGGTCTCTTTTGTAAACATAATCAACGAATTAAATGATAAAGATTTTTATGACGGCCTTCACCCCAATTCCCAAGGCCATCAGAAAATTTTTGAAATCGTAAAAGATTTTTTAATTGAAAATAAAATTATTTAAACAGAGATTTAATATATCGAAATATCGATATTTCGATATCCCCGGTTATGGCGAGTATAGAAAAATTTGAGGATTTAATCTGCTGGCAAAAAGCGAAAGAATTAACTAATGAAATTTATAAAGCGTTTAAAGATTGTTCCGATTACGGCTTTAGAGATCAAATTCAGAGAGCGGCCGTTTCGGTGATGAGCAATATTGCCGAAGGATTTGAAGGGGAAACGACACAAAAATTTCCAAACTATCTTTGTATTGCTAAAGGGTCTGCGGGAGAAGTTAGGGCTCAATTATATGCGGCTTTTGACGTCGGTTATTTAAATATTGAAATATTTAAATATTTAAATTATTTGGCCCAAGAATGTTCGAGATTGATTCAGGGTTTTTCTGAAAAAGTTAAGGGCGGCTCGCGGCGCGGATTGCAGTTTAAACACATTAAGAAAACTGATCCAAATAAGGAGATATTAAAAGAATACGCACCGGAAGTTTATAAAAGGTTTTATGGGGAAGAGAAATGATATGTCGAAATTTCAAGATATCGATATAGTAAGGTATCGAAATTTCGATATATCAAGATATCAATATGAAAATTTCTGATGTCAATTTAAAAATCATTTTGGATTCTCGCGAGAAAGAAACATTGGACGCGGACTTACGCGGACTGAGCGCGGACTTACGCGGACAAGCTTCAGTGCCCAGCGGAAAAAGCAGGGGGGCGCACGAGGCCTTAGTTTTAGAGCCTAAATTAGCGCTTGAAAAATTCGGAGCAATTAAACCGCGGATTTTAAGCCGCGAATTTGAAACCCAGGAAGAATTTGATAATTTTTTAATTTCCTTAGATGGGACGCCGAATAAACAGAATCTGGGCGCTAATTTGATTTTGTCTCTGTCTCTGGCGTTCGCAAGATTAAAAGCCAAAACCGAAAAGCAGGAATTATATAAATATATTTCCTCGATCCTCAATTCTCAATCCTCAATTCTCAATCCGCCGCGGCCGATTTTTAATGTCATTAACGGCGGCGCTCACGCCACCCATCCGGAATCAAAACTTGATTTTCAGGAATTCCAAATCATTCCAGAAGTTAATGATTCTGCTATGGCTTTGGGTTTGGGTCAGGAATTTTACGAAAAGCTTAAATATTTTTTGGAAAAAAAATTCGGCGAAGCAAATATTAGTTTAGGCGATGAGGCGGGCTTTTCCTGCCCCTTTAAAAACAATGAAGAGGCAATTGAGACTTTGGCTGAGTTAATTATCAGACATCATTATCCCTTAAAAATCGGATTAGACATTGCCGCCAGCCAGTTTTATCAAAAAGACGCTTATTTGGTTAATGGCAAAAAATATTCGGCCGAGGAATTAAAAGATCTATATCTAAAACTGATTAAATCTTATAATGTTTTATCGATTGAAGATCCGTTTAGCGAAGAGTCGTTTGATGATTTCGCTGCCTTAACCGCTCAAAATGACAATATCGAAAAATCAAATCTCCAAAAATTGATAATCGCCGACGATCTAACCGCCACCAACCCCCAAAGATTGCAAACTGCCATTAATAAAAAAGCGGGTAATGCTGTTTTAATTAAACCAAATCAAGTCGGCACCCTAACTGAAACATTGGCGGTGATTAAACTGGCTTATCAAAATAACTGGCGAGCGGTTGTCAGCCACCGCAGCGGAGAAACAATGGATGATTTTATCGCCGACTTGGCGGTTGGCGTTAATGCTTGGGGCCTTAAAGCAGGCGCGCCAGCCGCACCGGAAAGAATGGCCAAATATAAAAGAACCCTCCAGATTGCCGCTAATGGCTAACCAAAAGAAGTTTTAACAAACTCTGACCGGTCATCTCTTCGGGTTTAGAAATACCCATCAATCCTAGAATTGTCGGGGCGACATCGGCCAAAATGCCGGTATTTTCTTTTTTTAATCGCTGAATTTCGTTTTCGGTTTTTGGCCGTTCAAATTCTCTGGCTACCAAATAAATCGGTACCGGATTCGGGTCGTGTTGCGTTTCCGGCTGACCGGTAAAGGGATTAAACAATCTTTCAATGTTGCCGTGGTCAGAGGTTATAATCAAAATACCGTTTGTCTCCAAAACCACTTTTACCAACTTATTGATTTGTTCATCAATTATTTTAATCACCCTCAGGCAAGCCTCATAATTGCCGGTGTGGGCGATAATATCGGGATTGGCATAATTTAGAAGAATAAAATCAAAAACGCCTTCGCCAATCGATTCAATTGTCCGCGTCGTAATTTCCGACGCCATCATTTCTGGACGTTCGTCCTGGCGAAAAGCCGTTCTTGAGGGAATGAGAATCCGGTATTCGTTTTTAAACGGCCTCTCCCGCATGCCATTAAAAAAATAAGTGATGTGTGGGTATTTTTGCGTTTCCGCGATTCGCAACTGAATTTTTCCTTTATCCGACAATACCCCGCCCAAACAAGTTTCAATTTTTTCCGGCTGAAAAGCCGCCGGCACATTAAATCCGTCGTCATAATGCGTCATTGTCGCGATATAAAGATTACTAAATGGTTTTACTGAAAAATTTTTGAACTGCGGGTTAATAAAAGCGGCCGCTAATTGACGGATGCGGTCTTCCCGAAAATTAAAAAAAATAATAGCGTCGCCGTCCCGAATGCCGCCTTCCGCGCCAATTCTTGTCGGCGCCAGAAATTCATCGCTAAGTTTCTGACTATATGTTTTTGCAATGCGCTCTCCTATGTTGTCGGTTGTCGGGCCATCGCCAACCAAAACCTGATAGGCCTTTTCCGTACGGTCCCAATAGCCCTCGCGATCCATGCCATAAAAGCGACCGCTTAAACTGGCGATTCTTGTTTCAGGGGGAAGTTGAGCTAATAATTCCAAAGCTGAATTGGGCGAACTATCACGGCCATCGGTAAAAAGATGCAAATTCAACCGAGAAATCTTCTCTCTTTTGGCAAATTCAATCAAACTCTTTAGGTGTTCCAGCGAAGCGTGGACATTGCCTTGGCTTAACAGTCCGATAAGGTTTAGCGCCGAATTATTTTTTTGAGCATGCGTAAAGGCGCCTTTTAACGCCGGGTTTTTAAAAAAACTTTCGTCCCGAATCGCCAAGGTTATCCGCGGATAATACTGGTAAATAATCCGGCCGGCTCCCAAATTTAAATGTCCGACTTCGCTGTTGCCTTCCTCACCCCAAGGCAAACCAACGCTGATTCCTGATGCTTGCAGGAGGCCGAAGGGAAAATTGGTCTGTAAATAGTTAATGCTTTGCGGATTTACCACATGAATGGGGTTTGATTCGTCGTTTCTGCCAATCCCCCAGCCGTCTAAAATTAATAAAACAATCGTTCTCTTTGACATACCAATATCTTACCCGTATAATGACAATGTCGCAAGAATTAAAGCCTAAATGAGTAAACTATCTATCGCTATGAACGATGATCGTAACTATGGCTGTTTAATCCCGATTCATCGTTACGGCCGTCGTCATTGTAATAAATTTTACCATGATTTATCAAAACCCAATCTTTTGGGCCGCTTTGATTGTTCTCGGAATAACTGCCGGTTATTTTATTCGGCGGTTAATTGCTGTTAAGACAGCCAGTTCGATTGAACAAAAAATAAAAAAACAACTTGAGGACGCCCGCTCAAAAGCCAAAGAAATAATTCTTGAAGCGCAGGAAAAAGCCGCCGCCCTCTTGGAAGAGGTAAAAAAAGAAGAGCGGGAAAACAAAATTCAAATCAGTCGCACCGAAGAAAGGCTCCTTAAAAAAGAAGAGCAATTAGAAGAGCGATTTCTGGATTTAAAGCGGTACGAAGAACGCATTCTGCAGGAGGTGGAAAAACTAAAATCTGTCAAATCGGAAATCGCCGAACTAAAGCAAAAAGCGGTGTCAGAACTGGAAAAAATTAGCGGGCTTTCCGCCAGCGAGGCCAGAACGATCCTTTTAAAAAATCTTGAAGAAGCATGCCAGCAAGAATTGATTTCCACTTTGCAGAAATTAGAAAAGGACCGAAGGGAGGAAATTGAACGTCGGGCTCTGGAAATTATGACTACGGCTATTCAACGTTATGCCCGCTCTCATGTTAGCGAAGTAACAACTTCGGTTTTTGATTTAAACGATGAAGATTTAAAAGGAAAAATAATCGGCCGCGAAGGCAGAAACATTAGGGCGTTGGAGAGGGCTACCGGCGTTGAATTGGTTATTGATGAGACGCTGGAAAGCGTTATTATCTCCTCTTTTGACCCGATCCGAAGAGAAGTTGCCAAATTAGCTCTGCAAAAATTGATTAAAGACGGCCGCATTCAGCCGGCAAAAATTGAGGAAAGAGTTGAAGAAGCCAAGCAAGAACTGAATAAAAAAATAATTGAAATAGGCGAAAACGCCGCTTACGAGGCGGGAATTTATGATCTATCCAAGGAAATCATTCAACTTTTGGGCCGACTCCACTTCCGGGTCAGCTACGGCCAAAACGTCTTAGTTCACTCAATCGAGTCCGCCTATCTGGCAGCTATGCTGGCTTCGGAGCTCGGCTGCAACGTCGAAGTGGCCAAAAAGGCGGGTTTGCTTCATGATATCGGCAAGGCAATCGATCACGAAATTCAGGGAAGCCACACTGAACTGGGCAGAAAAATTCTTAAGAAATACGGCCTTGACGAGGAAATAATTAAAGCCATGGAGGCTCACCATGAAGAATATCCTTTTGCCTCGCCAGAGGCCTACATTGTGGCAGCGGCCGATACTCTTTCTGCCAGCCGGCCCGGCGCCCGGCGCGACACTTTAGAAAATTATCTAAAGCGATTAGAAGATTTGGAAAAAATTGCCTTATCTTTTGAAGGCGTAAAAAACGCTTATGCGATTTCTGCCGGCCGGGAGTTAAGAATTTTCGTGACACCCGAAAAAATAGACGACTTTAAAGCCCTGCAATTGGCTCGGGATATTGCCAATAAAATAGAATCTGAGTTAAAATACCCCGGCGAAATTAAGATTAATGTCATCAGGGAGGTAAGAGCGGTTGAATACGCTCGCTAAAAAAAGGGTTTTTGCTCTTAAAAACCATTATAAAATAAGGGTTTTTGCTCTTAAAAATTATTAACAGGTTATCATTTGTTTTGATTAGATTTTTCCTATATAATTTTAATTAGCTAAATAAAGGTCGATTTCATTGTTGACCAACGGCTAACGACCAGACGATTAATGACCGTCAGAGGTTGTTAGTTGATGGTTGTTAGTCAATTATATGAACAAGGCTGAATTAGTGGAGGCTGTAATGAAAGCCGCTGATATAGAGGTCAAGAAACAGGCGGCGACAGCGGTCGAGGCGGTTTTTGATATTATCACCAAAACATTGGCCCGGGGCGAAGAAGTAGTTATTACCGGTTTTGGCGCTTTTCGGGTCGCTAAAAGAGCGGCCCGTATGGGAATTAATCCCAAAACCGGCGAAAAAATCCAGATTGCCGCCTCAATAAAGCCAAAATTCCGAGCCGGCAAAGCCCTTAAAGAAGCTGTCAAATAAGCGCCAAAAACTTTTACATTACAGTTATTAAAATAGCCTTGCGTTTCAGCAAGGCTATTTTATTTAAGCATTTTGTCTATTTGAATGAGTATTTGCTGGGCTGACTTAAGTTTTTGCAAAGATTCTTCCAGGTTTTCTTTATTAAAACCGATTTTTGACGCATTTTCTAATTCGCCGGTTGCTTCTCCTAAAAGATTTTGGATCGCGGAAATTGTTTCCAGATCAGCCCGGTCGTTTTCAAGAGAGTATTTAATCTCGTTTAGTTTTATCTGAATCGAAGAATTCAATTCGCTTGCCCTAACCACTAAATCCTCCTGATTAGATTGCAAATAGAGCCAGCTTGACGCCGCTAAAACCAAAATTATTGCCGCCGCGGTTGCTGTTGCCAAAACAAACGTTGGAGAAAAAATCCATTGCCAGCGGTTCATAGCCCTAGATGATTCCCTGTCCACCGCCCTTCCGGTAGCCAAAATTATGGCCCGCGAGCGTTTGGTATAATCAACGTCTGGCTGAATTCGTTTTAATTCTTTTAAAATTTTTTCCAAATCTTCGTTCATGGGTTTAAAAATCGTTGAAATTTAACGCTTTCTTTAAATTATTTATGGCTCGGTGCTGTAATAATTTAACCGCTCCTTCGGTTTTGCTTAAAATCGAAGCAATTTCTTGTAGTGAAAAATCCTCAATAAATCTCAAAATAATTACATCCTGTTGCTCATCTTTTAGTTGACCAATAGATTTTTTAATTCTTTCAATATCAAAATTTTTATCTATAATGTCTGAAATGTCTGGATCGAGATTCTCGGTTTTTAATTCGGAAATCTCTTCTATGGCAATGTTTACTTTTTTTGTTCGATAATAATCAATTATTTGGTGACGGGCAACGGAATAAAGCCAGCTGGAAAAAGGAAATCCCAGAAAGTTGTAATCGTTAATGTTTTGCCAGCTTTTTAAAAATACCTGATGGGTGAGGTCCTCGGCCTCCTCACGATGACCCACTTTAAAATAAATAAAACGGTAAATCTGCGGTTGGTACTTATCATAAAGCAGGCCAAAGGCCGAGGCCTCGCCCTGAATGGCTCTTTTAATTATGTCTTTCTCGCCATCTATCATATAGAACGAATAATTGACTATTTGGTTTCGCGGTCTTATTATACCACAAAAATGCCCCGACGGGGCATTTTTGTTTTGGGAGCGAGAGACGGGATTCGAACCCGCACTTTCTTCCTTGGCAAGGAAGCGTGTTGCCGTTACACTACTCCCGCGTATAATTTTATAATTCTAAATTCTATTTTACAGATTCTAATTTCTATCATTGCGGCGGCGGGCCGGTTGGCCCTTTAATTGACGGCGGACCGGCCGGACCTTGAAAATCTTTAAAGTCAAACCCCCTGTTAACATCCTGAAAAATTTCTGTTGGCTGATTTTTGTTGTTTTCAATTGTCGGCGCTTTCACGCCCGAATTAATAAAATAATTATAAACAAAAAGCACGCCGAGTAAAGCGATTAAAATAATGATAAAAAGCAATATTTTTTTAAGCATATCAGCTGTTTTTAAAATAATCCGTGCATTTCGCTCCGCTGTGACGAGGCGACGGCAAGCCCCAAAAATGAGCGGCTTCGCCGCGAACTTTGACAATTTTCCGCCAAAGGCGGATCTGCCTCTAGCATAACAAGTTTTTCTTTGGCGGTAAATTTTACAAATTGGATTATGAATTTGAGTAATCTGTCAAAAAAGCATCAGCAGTAACAAAAGCTGGATATTTCGAAACCTCTTTTATTGTGGACCGCCAAAGGAGAACATCCGCTGAAAAGCTCTTTCTATTGTACGCCGCTCAAACAATACTTGAATTTTCGTTTTTTCAACGCAAGCTGAATGAATGTCTGAAGGATTATCGCCGCATCAACCGGTGAAGAACGCCATCGGCTGTCCACGTTCTATGTCTGGACTTTCTGCACATTGAGATTTTATCCATTTTTCCAAAGTAGCATCCGGGAATGATCTTTCGAAAGTGTAAGTTTGAGGGGCCTGTAATTCGCATTCTTTTAGGATGCAATCTAAATCTCTTTTGCAATTATCACAAATTTTATGTCGTTGGCAATAAGCAGTCCTTGATTTTATAGATTCTGGAGTAAAATAGTGTTTCATTGAGACATACCAAAAATACAAAAATGTTGCTGTAAAAATTATTAATATTGAAATTATTATCCAAAATATTATTTTTTTCATACAATTAAATTTTATTAGTTTACAAAATTTACATTGTTTCGGGACGGCTATGTCTTAGTTTCCCATAAATAAAACCGAGAAAAGCTCCTGCTAATACAAAAATAATAAACCCTATAACCTGGAATATAATTCCTGTAGCAAAGCCGAATTCACAGCTTCCTTGCGGATTATGACATACAAGAAAGGCGGGAATTAATTGGGGATATGTTGGAAGGAATCCTACCATAATCGATATCCCAATAATAGGATTCTGCGTTGAAAAATGTCGGAATGGAGTGTATTGCAATAAATAATTGGCGGAATTAGATAGAACAAATCAAATGGCAAATATTAAAACCAAAATCTATATTCTTCTTTGCATAAATTTTCTACATGTATCAAGTTATTTTAAACCTTTCGATTTTTAATAAAAATGATATGAAAAAATTTTCTTTTTCTAAAATAAAATGTGGTTCAAGACGACCCCGATAGTAGAAGCTTCGCTTCACTACGGGGCGAATATTTTTCCAGTTCTTTAGCAGTTTTTAAGTTCGCGACTAAATCATCAATTACTATATTCCCAGTATAAAACATTTTATCTAAAAAAATAATTTCAAGTTTGTTGACTTTTCCTAGATGGTCCGCCCGGAGGGATTCGAACCCACGACCTTCTCCTTAAGAGGGAGCAGCTCTGCCAACTGAGCTACGGGCGGGCGCGCCCCGCAGGATTCGAACCCGCAGTCTTGTGGTCCGAAGCCACACGCTCTATCCATTGAGCTAGGGGCGCATTTGATAAAAATTATAATTATAAATAATAACTAATTTTTTAATTTCTAAACATCAGTGTATAATTAAAAACAATGAAATTCAAGGTTCCCGACGAAATCGCAAACATCGTTGGAAAACTTCAGAAAGCCGGCTACCGGGCTTATCTGGTTGGCGGTTGTGTGCGTGACATTTTATTAAATCGCGAACCCAAAGATTGGGATATTGCCACCGATGCCAAACCAGAAGAAATCCAAAAAATTTTTCCGGAGAGCGTCTACGAAAATGCGTTTGGCACGGTTGCCGTCAAGACACAAAGCGCAAATCGCGAAACGCAAATTGTTGAGGTGACCACTTTCCGATTGGAAGGCAAATATACCGACAAACGCCATCCCGATGAAATCAAGTTTGCCAAAACTATTGAAGAAGATTTATCCAGGCGGGATTTTACGATAAACGCGGTAGCGGCGGCCATCAACGATAAAATTATTGACCCGTACGGCGGCCAAAAAGATTTAGGGGCAAGGGTTATCCGAGCCGTGGGCAATCCCGAAGAGCGTTTTGGCGAAGACGCCCTAAGAATGATAAGGGCAATTAGATGCGCCTGCCAGCTTAATTTTACCATTGAGCCAAAAACTTTTCAGGCCATCCAAAAAAACGCTGGCTGGCTGCAGGCCATCGCCAAGGAAAGAATAAGAGATGAGCTGGTGAAAATTATCATGTCAGACAAAGCGGCTGATGGCATTGAATTACTAAAAGAAGCCGGTCTCTTAAAATATATTATTTCCGAGCTGGAAAAAGGGGTCGGCGTCACCCAGAACCGTCACCATATTTACACTGTTTATGAACACAATTTGCTGTCTTTAAAATTCGCCGCCCAGAAAAAATATAATTTGGAGGTTCGGTTGGCCGCCTTGCTTCACGATATTGCCAAGTCCGAAGTGAAAATAGGAGAGGGGCCGGACTCAACTTTTTACAACCATGATTTTGTCGGCGCCAAGTTTGCTGTCAGAATTTTAGACCGATTAAGGTTTTCTCGCGAAATTGTTGATAAAATCGCGCTCTTGATCCGCAACCATATGTTCGTTTATGATGTCGGCGTGGTGACAGAGGCCGCCATTAGGCGGTTATTAAAACGCGTGGGGCCGGAGAATATACAGAATTTGATTGATTTACGTATAACCGATAGATTGGGTTCGGGCGTGCCCAAAGCCCAGCCTTATCGTTTACGCCATTTCCAATATCTGGTGGAGAAAGTTCAGTATGACGCGACTTCCGTCAAAATGTTGAAAATCAACGGCAACGACATTATGAAAATTTTAGAGATTCCGCCCGGTCCAAAAATCGGCGCGATTCTGGATGTTTTATTAGCCGAAGCGATTGAGGAGCCGGAGAAAAACGAAGAAAAATATTTGCGAAACCGCGTCAAAGAGTTAAACGCGCTTGATTTGTCAGAAATCAGAAAATTAGCCAAGCAGAGGATTGAAGAGAAAAAAGAAGAGGAGGATTTAGAAATGAAAGGAAAATACTGGGTAAAATAAATTTAAAATTAAAATTTAAAATTAAATAGCAAAACAAAATAGGCGGGATATAATATGGTGGTAAGTAACAAAAAGAGGATAATTTGCGGGCTGTAGTGTAGTGGTAGCGCGCCCCGAAGGAAAGCCTTCGGCTTCCTGCGGGGTAAAAGTCTTTTTTACCCCGCGCCAAAATTTAACGGAGAGTAGTATAGAGGCAGTACGCTGGCTTCGGGAGTCAGTAGCCCGGGTTCGATTCCCGGCTCTCCGACCAATCTAAACATTGCGAATTTTGCGGGCAGGACAATCCGTCTCAATTTTCAAAATGTCTGAATTGGTCGCAATTACTGAACGAAGCGCGAACCTTTTTTGAACGAAAAATGCTGGAATGATTGCCGCGCTTCGCGCGGCAGAACCAAAACTTTCCGCTCGGGCGGGCAAAAAGGAAGGGGGTTGGGGGGAAGAAATTTTTGCCCGCCCTCGCTTTCCAATTCCGATTTTTCCGCCGCCGCCGAATTTCGTATTTCGCTTTGCGAAATGCGCCTCCAAGAAAAGAGGAGTTGTGTTTGCCCCGCCCACCCGTGCGCGGACGGCAAAAGGAACTCCCTTAGATTTTACATAATTTTTGTTTCATATTTTTTCATCAAAAGAGCATTGGAAACAACACTAACTGAAGAAAAAGCCATTGCGGCCGCGGCAATAGCCGGATTTAAAAGCCAGCCGGTGAAAGGATATAAAATTCCGGCGGCCAAAGGAATACCGACAATGTTGTAAAAGAATGCCCAAAAGAGATTTTGTTTGATTTTATTTAATGTGTATTTGCTCAAATCAATAGCCGCGACAATATCTCGCAAATCGTCTTTAATCAAAACTATTTCTCCGGTTTCCATCGCCACATCCGTTCCCGAACCCAAAGCAATCCCCAGATCAGATTGAGCCAAAGCCGGAGCGTCATTTATTCCGTCGCCAACCATTGCTACGATATTTCCTTCGCTCTGCAATTTTTTGATCTCGGCCGATTTTTCCTGCGGCAACACCTCGGCCAAAACCTTGTCTATGCCGACCTGCTCGGCGATGGCTTGTCCGACTCTTTTATTATCTCCTGTAATTATCGCGACTTTTTTGCCCATTTTATGAAGCATTTTAACTGCCTCTTTCGAATAATCTTTGAGAGTATCGGCGACCGCGATAATGCCGATTATATTTTTACTTACCCCGTTAGAAATTTCATTTCTAATCGGTGTCTGCGCCAAAATCATCGCTGTTTTGCCCTGATTTTCTAAGGCAATCATTTTTTCTTCTATCAAACTTGGGTCAATTTGATTATCAATCATTAATTTTCTTGTTCCGAAAAGTATTTTTTTACTTGCCATGTAGGAAGCCGAAATTTTTCCTTCGTGATTTTCTAACTCGGCCCAAACCCCGTGGCCGGGTATGGCTTGAAAATTTTTAACCTCAGAAAGATTAATCTTTTTTTCTTTTGCTTTATTGATAATCGCTTGAGCTAAAGGATGTTCGGAATTTTTTTCCACCGATGCCGCGATTTGCAAAATTAAATTTTCGCTAATATTATTTTTAATTTTCATCACGTCGGTAACGCTTGGCTCGCCCTTGGTTAAGGTTCCGGTTTTATCAAAAATGACAATGTTCAAATCGCGGGCGATTTCCAAAGATTTGCCGCTTTTAATTAAAATTCCGTTTTTCGCCGCCAATCCCGTTCCCATCATTACCGCGGTCGGCGTTGCCAAACCCAAGGCGCAAGGGCAAGCAATAATTAAAACGGTTACAAAAACCGTTAGGGCAAAAGCTAATGGTTGTCCCAGTAATAACCAAACAACAAAGGCAAAAATAGCAATGCCGATTACGGACGGAACAAAATAAAAAGAAACTTTATCGACTAAAAGTTGGATCGGCGTTTTAGAATCCATCGCTTCTTCAATTATTTTTATAATTTGGACCAACATCGTATCTTTGCCTACACGAGTCGCTCTAAATTTCAAAACGCCGGTTTCGTTGATAGTCGCGCCAATTACTTCATCACCTTTTTCCTTTTCCACCGGCATACTTTCTCCGGTAATCGCTTTTTCATCAACGCCGGAATAGCCATCAACAACAATACCGTCAACGGGAATTTTCTCTCCCGGCTTAACCAAAATAATATCACCGACTTTTACTTCGGAAATGGGGATTTTGACCTCTTCGTTATTTTTTATAATCGCCGCTTCTTTTGGTTGGAGCCCGATTAATTTTTTAATCGCTTCACTGGTTTTTCCTTTTGTTACTGCCTCAAGATATTTTCCCAAAGAAATGAAAACTAAAATCAACGCCGCGCTTTCATAATAGAGATGGGCTTCAATTTTTACGCCCAAAAATGTCAGAATGGAAATAACTAAACTATAAAAATAAGCGACGGCTGTGCCGATAAAAATAAGGGAATCCATATTCGGAGCTAACCGCAATAAATTTTTGAAACCGAAAGTCCAGATATTAAAACAAGAAACAATAACAGTTGTCGCTAAAACAAATTGAATCGGCATTCCATAATTCTCAAAAACCATCGGCATTGGCAAGCCAAGCATTTCGCCCATTACCATGTAAATAATAGGCAGACTAAAAATCAGGGCAAAAATAAACCTCTTTTTCAATCTCTGAGTTTCTTGCGCCTTTGTTTCTTTGTGGTAGTCGTGCATTTCTTCCTCAATGTTTTCTTCCGCCGCCTTGTATCCCAATTTCTCAATGATATTTTTTATTCTGGCAATACTTATTTCAATTTTGTCAAACTCCAAATAAAGTTTTTCTGAAGCAAAATTAACATTGGCAGATTTAATTCCCTCTTCTTTTTTGAGGGCGTTTTCAATGATAGCCACGCAAGAAGCGCAGTGCATGCCGGAAATATTTAAGATTATTTTTTGATTCATATTTGTAAAAATTAATTTCTATTTTTTATCTTCCACCGCAACCGCATTTTCTGTTTATGCCGCAACTTCCGCCCAAATTTTCCGCGCCTGATGGAGTAAATAAATTTCCATTACCATTTAAGATATTATCTTGAGATGTTGTGCCGGTTTTATCTACCACCTCGATAATTCCCGAAACCATTCCCATCCAGCAACTGAATTTGTATTTACCGGGCTTTATGGGAGTAAATTCTTTTACGCTTGTTTGTCCGGGAGTTAAAGGAATCTCCCCGTCAAATAAACCTCTTGAAATAATGGCGTTGGTGCATCCGCTAGTTCCTTTGTCGGAAATTTCCCATCTCACTGGCGCCCCGACTTTTACTTTAAAATAGTTAGGCGAATAGCCATAAGCCAAAGCGTTCATTTTTAAAATTTGCTTGCCGTCAACAATTTGAGGTAATCCTTCCTCGCTTTGAAGCAAATTGTTTTTTGTGGCATTAGATGATTGGCTGGAACCAATACCTAAATCGCTAAAGCTGGAAATTCCCAAAACATTCAACTGAAAATTGATGTTATAAAGAGCAAAAAATAAAACCAAAATTCCGGCTACTTTCAGAAACCTATTGGACAAATGCGATTTTTGAGAGAATTTAACACTGGATAAACCAACAAATAAAAGCATCGGCAAGGTTCCCAGCGCGAATAAAAGCATAATTAACCCCCCTTGAATTGCGCTTCCCGATATTAAAGCCAATCCTTGAGCGGTTATGGTAAATCCGCAAGGCAGAAAAAAAGTAAATGCACCCATCAAAAACGGCATATAGCGTCCCTTGAAATTAGATTCGTTGGCAATAAATCTTGTAATAAATTTCGGCATCGTAAATTGAAATTTTCTAAACGCTCTGACCCCGAACATCTGAAAAGCTAAAAAAATCATCATTACCGAAACGGTAATAACTAAAATCGGCCCGAATTTTAAGGAAAAATTTAATTTACTGCCGATTGCCCCCAATATCGCCCCAAAAACGCCGTAGGAAATAAGCCGGCCGGCATTAAAAACCAGATTGGGTTTAAATTTTTTCCAAGTAGAGTCGGTATCAGCATATAATTCACCCCATTGCTTTGACATAGATAGAATTATCCCGCCAACCAAGGCGGCGCAACTTGAAATCCCAGCCACAAGTCCAAAAATGAAAAATACCGGCAAAGATGATTTTGAACTGACATTTATTAATCCCGACAATCCGAGCTTATGTAATCCAATGAAACCAATAATGATTAACAGTCCTATGCCGACGGTAATTAAAAACTCTTTCGCCTTAAACCTATTTGTTGGTTCTTGGTGCCGATCAGAAAAAACATAACCTTCTTTTTTAAAAATTTCATTTAGTCTATGTAGGCTCGGTCTTTCATTGTCGTATTCAATCAACACTTCGCCTTTTGCCGTTGAAGCTTCAACCGATTTTACATTTTCTATTTCCAGCAATTTTTTCTCAATCAAAATTTCACAGGAAGCACAATGCATTCCCTTGACATAATAAATATGTTCTTTGGCATTTTTAGTCATAGATTTCTTTTGAATTATTTATTGAATAATTTTGTAACCTTTAAAATTTCTTGGGTCATTTCTTTTTTTCTTTTCTCGTTTTTGGTTTCCATCGCTTTCTTGAAGCAGGTATTAAGATGATTTTCCATCAACATTTGATGAGCGGATTTCAAAAGGCCCATCACGGCTAAATTCTGTTGCATAATATTAACGCAGTATTCGTCGGCCTCCACCATTTGAATAATCTTGGATATTAAGCTCTGAGCCTTTTTGAAATTGATGAGCGTATTTTCTTTTTGAGTAGTCATATTTTTGAAAATTTAATAATTATTTACTTATCCATACCCCGACCATAGGTATAGGTCTATTGTATCAAATGGTAAATTACTGTCAACCCCGTTAGAAATTTATCAGAAGACTTACAATAAGAGATTATGGGCGAGATCGTCTTTGCGGCCCTGACTGATTTGAAAACTTCTCTAAATTTTTAACGGGGCAATAGCAAATTTACTTTTTGCCGTATTTATGATAAATTAGAAACATAAAATAACTAACTCCACCCACCGCCCAATTTGAGGTTCCGCCGCCGTCCGAAAAAATCGCTGGGGGTTTCCCCGCCATCGTTAAAACTTTGGCGGGCAGGCAGTGGGCGGGCCCCGAAGGAAAGTACTTTGTGCTTCCTACGGGACAGGCAAAAAGGAGAATTTTTGTTTACCCCGTAGCAAATTGAGGGTTTTGCTACGAGGCCCGCCTGCTTTCCGCGCCGACCTGTCCGCCGAAGCCTCGGCGAAGGCGGGAGGCGCGGCAGGGAGGCGAGTTTCTGCCCTAACGGGCAGAAATTTTTGCTCAAAATGGGTTCGCACTTCGTTCAGTAATTACGACCAATCTAAATTTCAATTATGGCCAAACCTCACCCCCAACTGAAGAAGAAAGAATTTTCTTATTTTATCTGTTGCGCCTTTACGGCTTTTTGCTTATTATTGTAGCGTATTGAAAGGTCTGGACGTGGACAAACCGAGAAATTTGGCGAAGAGCGTTACCGTAGAATAAGGGCCCGTAGGTAAGTGGCATACCGGTACATTCGCATTGTACAGTCGCGAGTTCAATTCTCGCCGGGTCCACCAACAGAAATTTTGCAAATTTTTCGCTGTGGACAAAGAGGTTTGCTCGCCGCGCTCCGCGCGGCTCGCAAGGATTTTTTCGGCGGAATTCCACGGCGGGCAAAAAGAAAAGGAAATGGATTTGTCCAAAAATTTGAGGTTCGTTCCGACTTTTTGAACAAACCGCTTCATTTTCTCGTAGTTTTCGGAAGAAGCCAAATTTTTGGCTTTTTTCGTATCTAAAATCCACGCCCGCAAGGGTTGGAGCCAATTCTTTCCCGTTCGTCCAAAATCTTCCAAATCGTTCGCAAGAGAAACTTTTTGCTTGAGCAACGCTTCCTTTTTCGGCAGATAATTTTCTTTAACACAAACTCCTACGCCGTCACCAGTTGTTACAGATAATAAAACCGCTGATTGGAAAACTTATCGGAATGAGAAGTATGGGTTTGAAATAAAATATCCTCCGTCTGATGAATTTAATTATTACGGCATATCTGATGTTTATAATGCTCCGCGTGGGGCTGACGAGAAACAACCTGAGGGGCCCTATGAATCGTTGAGTTTGTTGCGGAAATTTGAACTCGGGCTAATAGGTGTTCACTATTCAAGTGGCGGTGAGGGTGGAATGCCAAGTACTGCAAACTTAAGGCTTGCTATTTTTGATAATCCAGCCAGCGCTTCACTACAAAATTGGGTAACAAATAATCTTGGTCGATCTGAGCTTATTAAGGGATACGCCGGGATGTACAAGACCGGAAGGATTGGGGATTATGATGCGTTAATATTCGGTTGGTATCCATATAACACTTACCGAGAACTGGAAGACAAGTCTATGGCAGAATGGATACGGGGCGGAAGAACAGGAACCCAGGTGAGTTTCCTGCCAATAATTTTTCTGGCATCCAAGGACGGTAAAAGAATTGCTAGTTTCCATTGGTATCCCTACAACAAACTTTGGGACCAAATTCTCTCCACTTTCAAATTTATTGAGTAATATGCGACAATTATCATACAAAAAAACAAAAAAATCCGCGCAAGAGATTCAAGATGAAATTTTCAGAAAAATGCCAGCTGAACGAAAAATAGAATTATGGTCAGGATTTTTTTAATTGATGAATAATTTATCTAAAGAAAAAAACTATTATGAGTCAAATAGATTCAAGGCGACTGCTGGTAAATATCGCTAAGGTTCTGAACCGATTAGATATACCTTATATTGTAAGCGGCGGTATCGCAGTTTTGATTTGGGGCAGGCCGAGATTTACGGCCGATATAAATATTGTCATTAAACTTAAGGATAGTGATGTTAAAAAATTAGAGCGTGGATTATTGAAAATAAGCAAAGGAAGTTATATTGATGCTTATTCTATAAAGCAGGCCTTGGTTGAAAAAAGTGAATTCAGTTTTGTTGATAATGAAACTGGAATAAAAGTTGACTTTTGGATTCTGAAAGAAAAAGACTCATTTGATATTTCAAGGATAAGCAGGAGAGTGGCGAGAAAAATTTTTGGACAAAAAATTTATTTCAGTTCAGCAGAAGATTTAATTTTAATTAAGCTGGTTTGGTATAAAATTTCTCTATCAGAACGACAATTAGATGATGTTAAATCCATATTTAAGATTTCCGGCAGTAAATTAGATTTGAAATATTTAAAAAGGGGGCAAAGAAATTGGGCGCATTACAGTTATTAAATAAAGTTTTTATTAAAAAAGGAAAGAATTCTAAAGATACTTTCCTATTTTCCGAAAAAAACTATAATCACAGTAAACAAGGCTGAAGATTCGTTAAGAGAGGAGGGATTATATGAGCACAACAGAGCTGGAAGGAAAACGGACGAGAATCTCTACTGTTAAATCTAAAAAAAACAAGCCCGCTGAAATTTTTATTAAAAGAATTGAGGCAGGCTTAATCTGTTTTGGGAAGAATTTTTTTGATTAAAAAAGCGCTTCCTAATCCGACAATGCTTCCCGCCACAATATCCAATGGCCAATGGACGCCGACAAAAATCCGAGCCAAACCTATAAGGAGCGCCAAAATTAAGCACCGCCAACCCCATTTTTTATTGAAATAAAGAATTGCCAAAGCTAAAGCAAAATAAATCGCGCCGTGACCCGAGGGAAAGGAGGCGGTAACGCTGTGTTCAATTAAGGATCGGATTTCTAAAGCGACGAATGGTCTCGGCCGGTAATAAAAAAATCTGATTATCTCCGTAATAATTCCCCGCGCTAAAATTACCGATAAACTAGCCAAAGCAAAAAAATAAATTCTCCTGCGCCAATCCGCTTGTTTGAAGAAAATAAAAATAGCCGCCAGAATTATCAAATACTTGGCGTATTCGGCAAAAAAAATACCCAGCCAATCCAATAGCCACCACTTTTCTGACGCACCATAAATAAAATTAAAAAAAGAAGTATCCATTAATATCAATTAACATCTTGATGTTTGTAGATATTCGCTTCGCGATATTATTAGATATTTATTGCGGCTGATAAATGACTTGTCTTATAGTTTTTGTTTCTTTTCCCAAAAACCTTTTGACTTTAAACTCAATTGTGTTAATGCCCGGCTGAAGAAAAAAATCTTTTTCGAATAAGCCGTCTCCGGCTACTAAAATTTCTTCGGCATTAATGGTTAGCTTGTCTCGCGGATTGACCCTGCCTGTTAATTTAATCGACAAGCCGCCGACGGCAAGGTTATTAACCGCCGGATTTGTAATTTCAATTTTCGGAGTTCCCCAAAAACCCTCAATCTGCCACATTAAAAAAGCAATAACTATAACTAAAATAATGCCAATAATGAACAATGTCCTTCTGTGAATGGGTTTCAGGGCGTAGCGGTTAGACGGCAATTTATCTTCCGGACCGGAAACCTTAAGCGGCCGGAGTGAAATCTCCTGTTTGTACGCTCTTAAAACGGTGTCTCTGTCTATTCTTAAAATTCCGGCGATTTTTATCAAATAGCCCCTAATGTAGGGAGCGGCCGGAAGCTTTGAAAACTCTCCGTTAATCAAAGCCGTCAAGCAATGAACCGGGATATCACTTAGCTCTGATAATTTTTTTACGTCTAAATTGCGGAGCTCTATTGTTTCGTTAAGCAACTCGCCCAAACTCTTTCCCGCAGCAAAGAAATTGTTTAATCTTTTAATTTTATCATTGGTCATAGTTATTAATTACCGATTATCATCTGCAAGTTGTTGATTGCTGGCCGGTGATTCAAGGTATACTTTTCTTGGTTTAGCGCCATCGGCCGGCCCGATAATACCCTTGAGTTCCATTATATCAAGAAGTCGGGCGGCTCGCGCATAACCAATTTTAAGCCGGCGCTGCAACAGCGAAGCCGAAGCTTTTTGGGCTTGTTTTATTACCTCAACCGCTTCATTGAATAATTCTTCTTCTTCCTCATTAGAATATTTTTCCAGACCGACTTCGGAAATTGACTTGACGGGAAATGAGCCATTCTCAAAAATAATTTCTTTATCTTCCCCCCAAAAGTTTTTATTATTCTCTTTAATAAACTCCGTTACTTTTCTCACTTCTTCTTCGGAAATATACGCTCCCTGAATTCTTTTCGGCTTGGATGATTCTGACGAAACATAAAGCATATCGCCGCCGCCTAATAATTTCTCCGCCCCAGCCGCATCCAAAATTGTCCTGGAGTCAACCTGCGAAGGCAGTTGCAGCGCCACCCTGGAAGTGATATTCGCTTTAATCAATCCGGTGACCACCTCAACCGAAGGTCTTTGGGTGGAAAGAACGAGATGCAAACCGGTCGCCCGCGCCATCTGCGCCAAACGCACCACCGAACCCTCAACTTCTCTCCCGTAAGAAAACATCAAATCAGCCAATTCATCAACTATGATTAAAATATAAGGCAGGGACTCTTCTAAATTTTTTTTGTTGTAGCCTTGAATATCTCGCGAACCGCTTTTAAGCAATAATTCATACCGCCGCTCCATTTCTTCAATGGCCCAGCGAAAAACCCCTAACGCCTTTTTCGCCTCAGTAATTACCGGTGAAATAAGGTGCGGCAAATCGCCGTAAAGCGAGAGTTCAACTTTTTTAGGGTCAATTAAAATTAAGCGCAGGGTGGCCGGCGAATTTTTATAAAGCAGAGATGTTAAAAGCGAATGAATGGCGATGCTCTTGCCGCTACCCGTACTGCCGGCAATCAACAAATGCGGCATTTTATCAATATCTGTAAAAATCGGTTCGCCATTAACGTCTCTGCCCAAAACAAAACCCAACGACCCGGAGGCGGAAAATTCGGGATAAGCCATTAAGCTGCCAAGCCGCACAATAGCCGCGGCTTTGTTCGGTACCTCAATACCAACCAAAGATTTTCCCGGAATCGGCGCCTCTATCCGAATTGGATGGGAGGCCAAAGCCAATGATAAATCCTGGTTTAAGGCGGTGATCCGAGACAGCTTGATTCCTTCGGCCGGCTTAAGCGTATAGCGCGTCACCTTTGGTCCGATATTAATTTCTCCCATTTCCACGGGAATGCCGAAACTCTCCAAAGTTCTTTTAATAATATTGGCGTTAGCCCGCAAATCGCCCGAAGTCGGTTTTTCAATTGATGATTTCAACAAATCCAAGGGCGGCACCGCATAACCCTTAAGAATTTTGGAGGGCGGCTTTTTGATCGGCCGGAGCGGCTCAATAATTTTTTCTTGAATTTTTTCTTTTATTCCCCCTGTTCTTTCTTCGGTTTTTGTTTCTGGTGCGGGTTCAGCCACAGAAACTGGAGCGGCTTTTATTTCACTAACTTTTAATGGCTCTGTTATTTCTGGAGCTTTTAGCGGCTTTTTTATTTTGATCGGCAGATTAAGGGTAACTAAAAAAGAAATTATAACCATGACAATGACAATGACAATTGAACCCGTATAGCCGAAAGGAACTTTTAATAAGCCAACAAAAGCACCAATTATTCCTCCTTTTTCTGGCCAAATAATATCCACTAACCCTAGACCGGCCAAGACAAAAATGGTGGCGCCCAAAAAAGTAACGGCATAAATTTTCCGGCGCTCTGAAGCTAAAAAAACGCCGCTTAAAACCAAAAAAATCAGGGGCAAAAGATAATAGCCCCAGCCAAAAAGTTTTTCAAAAAAACTATAAAGAAAATTACCTGCCGGCCCGGCGCTCTCAAGACTGGCAAGAATTAAAATCGCGGCCATGCCAAAGAAAATCACCGCCCAAACGCTTTTTTTCGTTTCGGGATAAAGTCGCGCCTCAGCCGGCTTTTCTTCAAAATGCCTCTTCCAGTTTTTCTCGCGATTTTTCCTGGACATTACCTATAATTTTAGCGGTTTTTTGACAATAATCAATAAGATTAACCGGCTCTTGAAATAAAATTTTTGGTTCTATTTTTTTACTTTAAAGCAACAATATAACGCCTTGCGGAGGCGTTATATTGTTGCTAATAATTAATTTAATTCCAATTCTTTAAGATTCTTTTCCGAAAGATTAATATCCGCTTCCGCCATTAAAGGCACGACCTCTTTTTCAATTTTTGCCAAATCCTCTTTGGTTTTACCTTCAAACCTAATTTTAATCATCGGCGAAGTGTTGGAAAATCTCACCAAGGCAAAGCCGCTGTCAAAAATTATTCTGGCTCCATCAACATCTATAAAATTGTATCTCCTCTTTTTTAATAAATTAATAAATCTTTCAATTGCTTGTTTTTTTGTTTCATCTGGATAGTCAATAAAAACCTCAGGGCTCGGGTAATAATGGGGTAAACTGGCCGCATACTGACCGAAATTATCCACCCGAGACGCAATCTGAGCAATTTTTAAACTGGCAAAAATAGCATCATCGTACAAATAATAATCCAAAGGGAAATAAACATGGCCGGTGGTTTCTCCGCCGAAAACCGCTTTGTTCTCAATAATTTTGTCCAAAACGGCCGCATGGTAGCAAACGCTAAAATCTGTCCAGCCGCCGTTATTTTTGACGTCCTCCAAAACCGCTTGCGAAGTTCTGACTTCAAAAATTACCGAACCCTTCTTTACCTTGAGACATTCACGGGCCAACATCATTAAGTACCGGTCGCCGGAGATTATTTTACCTTGATTATCAATAATGCCTATTCTGTCTCCATCGCCGTCGTAGCCGAAACCAAGGTCGGCTTTTTTGTTCAAAACTTCTTTTTTTAAATCCTCTAAGTTTTCTTTTAGATAAGGGTCTGGCATGTGATTGGGAAAATTATCGTCATATTCTCCAAAAAGCGTTTCCACCCCACAGCCCAATTTCTTAAAGATTTTTTCCGGCAGATAATTACAACTGCCGTTGCCGGAATCCAAAACTACTTTCGGGGGCCGTTTTAGCTCTATTTTGTCGGTTAAATAATTGATGTAATTGTCAACCGGCTTTAGTTTTTCTATCTTACCCGGCTGTTCAGCTTTTTTTAACTGATTGTTTTTAATCAAATAGGATATTTTATCCAGGTTTTCCCTAAAAACCGGGTAAGCATCTTTCAGGTGTAGTTTAAAACCATTCCATTCTTTTGGGTTGTGTGAAGCGGTAATCATAATTCCTCCGTCCAAGCGGTAATGGCAGATAGAAAAATAAAGAAGAGGGACGGGGACAATTTCTTCAATTTCAAAAACATTTATTCCGCCGGCTAATAAGCCATCAATCAAGTATTTTTTAAATTCTTTGCCGCTGGTTCTCACATCTCTCGCCACCACGGCTTTTTTTACTTGGGGAAATAAATTAGCATAAGCCAATCCAAGATTATAAACAAATTCCAAGTTAAAATCGCCGGGGTAAACGCCCCGGATGTCGTAAGTTCTAAAAATAGTCGGGTTGAATTTCATAAAATATTTTTACTTTTTAATTTTAGCATAAACTTGTTTTAAAAGCGGGTTTTATTTTTTCTTAAAAATATTAATTTCCTGGCTGTTAATGATTAGTTTAACCGTTCCGTCTTTGTCGGTGCGGAAAATTTGGGCGCCGACCAGGGCCAAACGACTTAAAACTTCTTTTGTCGGATGGCCGTAAGAATTCTTGCCCACCGGAATAACCGCCACTTTCGGCGAAACGGCTTGCAAGAAGTTCTCTCCGGAAGAATACTTTGAGCCATGGTGAGCCACTTTCAAGATATCAACGTCTAAACCTAATCCGTGTTTTTTAAGAAGATATTTTTCTATTTTTGTGTCAATATCGCCGGTAAATAAAACCTTCACGCCTTGACTTTGTAAAAGAGGCACCAAGGCGGTTTCGTTTAATTCGCGACTTTGAATAAAGTCTTTCTCCGGCCAAAGAAAATTAAATTGATTATCAAGATGGCGAATTTTATCTTTTGACGCCAAAATCAAAATCGGAACACCTTTTTCCCGAAGAATTTTTGTTAATTCAAGCCAAGAACCAGCGTTGCCCCGACGGCCGTTAAAAATAAAACCGCCGACTCGGTATCGTTTTAAAACATCGATTAATCCGCTAAAATGGTCGGTTTGGGAATGAGAAAGAATCATTAGATCAATATAGCGGTCGGTTGGCCGCAGGATGGCGGTTAACTCATTAATGATTTTGTTATTCGGGCCGCCGTCAATTAAAATTTTTGTGTTGCCCGGCAAAATAATCAATGCCGAATCACCCTGTCCGACATCCAAAAAATAAATTTCGGTATTTTTGTTTGGCCCCCTAAATAAAATTTCTGACCAGACAAAGCCGTCGAAAATAATTAAAAACAAAACCAGTAAAATAACCCAATTTCTATTTTTCATTGTCTTTGCTTTATTATAGTCGTTCCGCGCTTAGACGCCCAGATAAAAACTATTAAAACAAAATAATACAAAACGATAAAAACAACGTTCAAGGAGTCAATCTGGAAAACGCTTAATTTTCCGAAAAATTTGATGATGAATGTTTCATAAGATAAAAATAAACCGACGAACCAGCCGAAAATTAAAGCCAAATAATCGGAAATAAATCCCAGACCAGCCAAAATAAAACCCAAAGACATAGTCAGAGGAATCACGCTTAAAATTAAAATATTGGTTAGTAAAGAGACGGGAGAAGCCGCGCCAAAATTCGAAATCAGAATGGGCAAAACAGCCAACTGGGCCGAAAGTGTAGTAAAAAAATTTTCTTTGAAAGAAAGGATGTCGCGCTCTTCGGGAACTCTGAAAAATTTTTTAATCGCCGGCGACAAATAAACAATGCCGATTAAGGCAACGAACGACAATTGGAAGCCGGCGTCAAACCGCAGAACCATCGGATTAATTAATGCCATAAAAAAAGCCGCCAAAATAATCGCGTTACGGACGCTGTAAAGTCGGCCGACTTGAGTGGCCAACAGCGCGATAAATCCCATAATCGCCGCCCTGACAACCGACGCTTCTGCGCCGGTCATCAAAACAAATCCCAGAATTACCGCAATGGTTAAAATAAAAGTGTATCTCCGGCCCAAAAAATAACCCAAAAAAACAAACATCGCCATAACAATCACGGAGATATTATAGCCGGAAAGCGCCACCAAATGGGTGGTGCCGCTTCTCGCCATCGCCTCTTTGAATTCTTTGGAAAATTCCGCTCTCTCGCCCATGGTAATTCCGGATAAAAACGCCGCTTTTTCCGGCGCCAATGTTTTCTGAAAACCCAGAATGATTTTTTCTTTGAATTTAAAAAGTGCCGCTCTAAAATTTGAACCTCTGTTTTTGGCGACCAACTCAATTTTGGGATAACTGGTTATCCCAAAAATTCCATCCTTGGCCAAATAGTTAGCGTAACTCTCCGGCTCCGCTCTTTTGATTGTTCCTTCAAAACTAATCATGTCTCCGTAATCAAAAGCCGGATACGGCTGAATCTTTGCCAGAATTTTTCCGGAATAAGGCGGTTGCGATTCAACGACTAATTTTTGCTGACTGCCTCGCTCGGGATTTTTCACCACTATTCCCGTAAAATTAATTTTTTTATCAAAAACGATATTAATATTTTTAATCTGGCGATTTCCCCAAATAAGATAATAAAAAGCGCCGATAATAATAAAAAAGCATAAACCGGCTAACCAGAAAAATGTTGGCGATTTCTTAAAATAGCCGGTAAATAAAAACAAAGCCGCTGCCAAAGCAACCGCGGCGATTACAACAAAAAAACCCAATTTCAGGCTCGCGGCCAACGCGCCCAAAATAAAAAAAACAGCAATACAAAAAGCCGCGTCGTAAATCTTCATTTTGCTTACTTCTTATATTTTAAATCTTATACAATAATGCCTCCGCCTAGCAATTCGCCTTGTTGATTATAAAAAACCGCTGATTGGCCGAAAGCGACAAATTTTTGCGGCTGAGAAAAAATAACCTTCGTAATTCTTGCCCGATACTTGATGTTTGACGCTTGACACTTTACCGGCGGCTGGCGATAACGAAGCCTAACTCGAATCCCCCGCGTTATTGGCGGCTCCCCGGCAATCCAATTAACATTGTTTAAATTAATTTCCTTACGAAAAAAATCTTTATCGTTTTTTTCCACAACTAATAACCGGTTTTTTATAAAATTCTTAGCGAACACAAAATATGGTCCTGTGCCGCCAACCGGCGCTCGCTGGCCAATGGTATAAAATTGAACGCCCGGATGCTCACCAATCTTTTTATTGGTTTTTAACTCTATAATATCGCCTGTTTTCCCGCGAATCTTTGATTTTAAAAATTCGTTTAATTTCGCGTTTTTTATAAAACAAATTTCCTGGCTTTCCTTCTTTGGACCCGTGAACAGGCTGGTTTTTTTCATAATTTGCCGCACCTCTGATTTCAAATAATTCCCGACCGGAAAAAGACAGCGGCTTAATTGGTTTTGCGTCAAAGTCCACAAAAAATAAGACTGATCTTTGTTTTTGTCTTTGGCTTGAAAAAGTTTATAAATAATTTTGAATTTTGAATTGTCATTTTGATTTTTGATTTTTGATTTTTTATTTTTTATGTAGTGTCCTGTGGCAACGTAGTCCGCTCCCGTTTTCAACGCTTTTTTAAGAAAAAATCCAAATTTAATTTCTTTGTTGCAAACCGCGCAGGGATTGGGCGTCAGTCCTTTTTTATAACCGCGGATAAAATCATTCACCACCTTCTTTTTAAACTCTTTCTGAAAATCCCAGGTCAAAAAGGGAATTTTTAATTTGGCGCAAACCCGCATCGCGTCTTGCCTTGCTTCCCGCGAACAACAGCGGTTTTCATTAACGCCCCTTTCGTGCCAAAATCTCATAAAAACGCCGGTTATCTGATAGCCCTGTTTTTTTAATAATAAAGCGGCCGCGCTCGAATCAACTCCGCCGCTCATCGCCACAAAAACCTTCTTATTGTTTTTCAGCTCTTTCAACATATTCGCCGGTTTGCGTGTTTATCCTTATAACATCGCCTTCGTTAATAAAAAGCGGGACGTTGATTTTAGCGCCAGTTTCCAAAACAACTATTTTTGTGCCGCCCTGAGCGGTGTTGCCGCGAATGGCCGGCGGCGCTTCAATCACTTTGTAGTCCGCCTTAACCGGCAATTCAATATTGACAATTTTTTCTTCAAAAATTAGAGCGGTTATTTCTGTATTCGGTTTTAAAAATTTCACCGCCTCGCCAATTATTTCCGCCTTAATGGCGAAGCGGTTTTTGGGATTATTAACTTCATCAAACCAGTATTCGCCGCGATTTCCGTAAATAAAGCGCGTCTTTGTTTTGGCGATTTCCGCCTCTTCAATTTCATCGCTCGGCTGGAAAGAGCGGTCAACGGTTTTGCCGCTGATTAAATTTTTCAATTTTGTTTTCATTACCGGCTGACGCTGCTGCATCCTTAAAAACTCCGATTCCACCACCAGATACGGCTGGCCGTCAACCGCAAGACAAACGCCGGGCTTTAAATCGGTGTAGGAAAACATATTAAGATTTTATAGGTTTTTGATTTTTAGAACAATCTTTTTTGCGTTTCCGGTTTTTTCTTCTCTTCCTGGCTGAAAATTTCTATTTTGCCGTATTCGCCGTCAAAGCCGGGCCGAATTTTTAATCGTCTCTCGCGCACCGCTTTAATCCCTTGCCTCACCCTGTCATCAACCGCGCCTTTTAATTCTTCGTCTTTCGCTTCCAAAAGCGTTTTTAATTCACTGCCAAAATTTTTGATTAAATTTTTATACTCTTCTTTAACTTTTTTGGCGGCTGTCCCTAATCCGTAGACATCAGCGATAATCTCGTCCAGCGGAATTAAATTATAGTAAGGAACGCGGTTGCCGTAAGAACAATAAAAACCGGCTGTTTCGTTTTTAACCGGCTGCCGATCGGCTAATTTTTCCACCCGGTTCATTACGCCGATAGTCAGATTTTTGCCGCATTTAGGACAAAGACCATTCTGTTTTTCTGTTTCTTCCGGCGAAAAAACTACCCCGCATAAGCGATGGCCGTCAAAATGATATTTGCCTTCTTCGGGAAAAAATTCAACGGTGGCTGCAAATTTTTGGCCGCCGTCCGCGCCGGCGTTAATTCGCTGGTTAAAAATGCCGTCTTTTATTGCGCCGATAATTCCTTCGTAAGATAACTCTGTGTCAAAAATATTGGCTTCCCGGCCGATACGTTGCAAAGAATGCGAGTCGGAATTGGAAATAATGGCGACATTATCAAGTTGAGAAAGCCGCCAATTCATTGCCGGGTCGCTGGAAAGCCCGCTTTCTCCGGCAAATATATATTTTGAATACTCTCCAAAACATTCTTCTGTTGAATTGAAGCCCGACATTGAACCAAACAAGCTGAACCATGGGGTCCAAATATGGCTCGGCACCACCACGCATTTTTCATTGGTGTTGATAACGATTTTGATTAATTCCCGGCAATCCAGTCCTAAAATCGGCCGGCCGTCAGCCGCCAAATTGCCAATCCACCCCAATTGAGCATTAATTTTTTCCGCGATTTCAATATCCGGCGCGAAAATTAAATTATGAACCCGGTAGGTTCTGCCTCCCCTGGAATAAATGCTGGAAATTTCCGCGCTTAAAAAAAATCGCGTCTCAGCCATTGTTCCTTTAATGGTTTTTTTCTTGTGCGGCGATTTTAGTTTAAAAAGCCCAGGTTCGGCCGGCTCTAATTTTTCTTTGATTTCCCGGAGCCAGTCCGGGTGCGTAAAATCGCCGGTCGCTATGACCAAAATGCCTTTGTCGTCGGCCCAACGGTCAATCTCTTCCAAATTCATATCTTTGGAAGTCGCCCGGGAATATTTTGAATGGATATGGAGATCGGCGATAAATTTCATAAGTTGGTTTTGGTGGACGCTGAATGAATCGAACCCTCGGCCTACTCGGCTTACCCCGTTAGATTTTTATTGGTGGACGGTGCTGGGATTGAACCAGCGACCTCTTCGGTGTAAACGAAGCGCTCTGCCACTGAGCTAACCGTCCATATTTAATTTTTTCTTTAAAAATCTTCTGCCAGCCGCAGATTTTAAATATAACCCTCTTCTCCTAGCCTCCTCGAAAGCATCATAGTTATCCTCGTAAACCAATTCTGAATTTTTCATTCTTGACGTCGTTATAGTTCCGCCAAATTTATGTTCCTTTAATCTTCTTTTTAAATTATTAGTCATACCTTTATAAAACCTCCCATTTTCATCTTTTAAAACATAAACACTATACATTTTTGTGTAATGAGACGCTCCCCGCCCGAACGACCGAAGCCAACCCGACAGAGGTCGTTCTGGCGGGTCATTCGGTCGGGCGGGTGCCGCTGAGCTAACCGTCCGTGGGCAAGGTGGGACTCGAACCCACACCCCTTTCGGGACACGGTCCTAAGCCGTGCGCCTATACCAATTCGGCTACTCGCCCAAAAATTTCTTGGCAATTTTGTATTTACGTTCTAAATAATATTTTACTTTATCATAATATAAAAAATTTAATAGCAAAGGTCTGCGAGTTTACGCCTTACACTGTCGTTATTACAAGGTTTTCATATCTTGACTGCGCGCTATTTTACCTTCCAAGCGATGTCAATCTACTGAACCACCACCCTGCCCTTGACTTTTTATAATTTTATCACAAAAAATAAAATGAGGTTTGTTGGCCAAAAGGAGGGAGAGTTGATATTTAGGACATCCGATTTCCTATCCGGCCTCTTTGCGCGCTACGGTTTAAGAATTCTCAAAAGTATTAAGGCTACGCCTTTGGAGATTAAAATTATTGTAAAGCCGATTACTGAATACATTAGGGTTGTTCTGCCTTTTTGGATTTTTTCCGGATTGTCCCGGGCCATTAAAATCTGAAAGCCGCCAATCAAAATCATAATCGCCAAAATCGGCACGCTGATATAAATCAGGTAGTTTAAGATGTTATTGATAATTACCATAATATTGGCGGTGCCCAAGGGATTGTCTAGGGTAACCGAAGGACTCCCTCTCGGCTGGCTCCCATTCAGCCATGATGGTATGAAATCATCTTCTGCCAAAACTTTATTTACCAATAACCAAGGAAAAGCGAAAAGTTTTTTTTGCATCTTCATACCCGGCGCCGCAACCCAGTTTAATCAGTTGTGTCCGCCGGGTATGCCCGAAACAAATAAATTGCCGAAATTGTTCCGGGACTGTATTTTTAAGAATTTTGGCAGATAAATAAATAATAATTATTGGCCGGTCGCCAAGAAATTTCTGATTATCGCTTCAAATCCAACAGCCAACAAAGCAACGGCAATTGCCACTGCGGCATAAACAATCCGGTTTTTCGCTTTATCAACTTTTTCCGCGTCGCCGCCGGCAGTCAGATAGGAAAAAGCAGCGAAAATAATAAACATTACTGCGAAAATAAAGAAAATAACATAAATCCATCTCACCACATTTTTCAAGACATCTACTAAACCGCCAACGGTTCCCGGTCCTACCGGTTGTATTCCCGGAATATTAGCAATTTGTCCGCTTGCGATACCGCTTAACAACGGCAGGCTGATTGTTAAAATCCCGAGCGACAAACCGACGATTTTTAATAATTTCATATGCACCAAAGTTATTTCTGGTTTTTTAAATCTTCGACCTTTTGGTTTTTTTTATTTTGTGTATTTTGATACTTAACGATTGTTCTTTTATTGAAATGCGTTAGTAACTAAATTCTATTCGTTCATCCCCGGAAGGAAGTGCCCATAGGCACCTTCATCATAATCAGGGGCAGAAAGTCGTTCGTCTCTCGGCTGTGTCAGACTTCCGCCGAAATCATCGGCAACATTGGGGAGTCGCGTGGTCCCTGTTGTTCCCTCTGCTTTTCCGCCTAAAACATTTTGAATTATTGTTACTGCCCCGACAGCCAGCAAGGCAATAGCAATAGCAATCAACGCGTAAACCAATTGTGTATGAGCGGTTTTAATTTTTTCCGGCTGGCTGGCGCCGGTCAGATAATTAAAGGCGGCAAACAGAATAAATGCCGCGGCCGCAATAAAGAAAATCATATAAATCCATTTAACGACGCGGGCAAGCACGTCTAGTGTTTCCTGCGCTGTTTTAACAGGCGGCTCCTGAACTCCCAGTTGCTGCGGAGTGGGAATAGTGCCGGGCGTAATAGCGTCAGCCAAAAACGGCGGAAATGCGAACAAGATTGCCAAAAGGACAAAAAATAAATTTTTAATAGCCATATTTTTTAGCGGCTCTCAAGGAATCCCTTGATAATCGTAGCCGCGCCGACGGAAATCAAAGCGATGGCGATCGCCACCACCGCCCACATAATCTGGGTTCGGGCGCTTTGAATTTTTTCCGGGTTGCCGCCAGCAGTCAAAAATTTAAAAGCCGCCACAATAATGAAAACAATAGCGACAATAAAGAAAATTGTATAGGCATATCTAACAAGATTTACCAGAATCCTAAAGACATCGCCCGGTTCTTTTATCGGCGAACCTTGAGCCAGGTCTTTGGCTGCTTGTTGCCAGTCCTGAGCCAAGACAGAATTAATCAAAATAAGCATTAATAAATTAGTCGTTAGTGAAATAACGAAAATTCCTTTTAAAATATTTCTTTTTCTTATTTTCTTCAACAAGTTAATTTATTCCAAGGACCCATTCTCCCGCCGGTCAATAGTTTTATTATCGTATCAACAATCAACCAGGAAAGCAAGGCGATTAAAATGCCGATTATCGCGGCCGTGATAATTCCCCGGCCGTTAGCCACCCTTTCGGTTGAACCGCCGGCGGTCATTATCATAATTCCGCCAACCACAATCATCACCGCGGCTAAGGGAAAAACAAGGTACATCATAAAATCAATGATATTTTTAATTAAAACTCCAAAATCACACCAAGTACATTCTCTTCCCGGCCCGGGACCGCAAGGGACTAAAGCGGCCTCTGCTATTAAAATAGAAAATAGAAAGTAGAAGGTAGAAAGTAGAATTACTTTTTTCATTTGATTAATTCATTTATTTCACTTTCAGCCTGTTTTAGGGCGTTGTCCGAAGACAAGCGGCCGCTTAAAATTGATTCTACCATATTGGAAAAAATCTGTTTAACCGCCGCGCTGTCCGGCTGCCGCCAAGAGCGGGCGGTCAAAGCCTGTTTGGCAAAAACGCCCATTTCCGGATCGTTTTTGTATTTTTCTATCAGCGATTTAAGCGCCGGCGGTTTTTGGCCGGCTTGAAGATAAATTTCCGAAATCTGGGGGTTGGCCGCAGCGTGTAAAATGAAATTCCAAGCCAAATCAGCTTTCCGACTCTGGTTGGAAACGGTTAAACCCCAATAATTGGCGTAATTAATCGGCTGGGAAGCGCCGGCCAGCTGAAGCATTGGCGCCACCCCGATTCTCAAATAAGGATTTTTATTTTTAATCAGCGGGATTTGCGAGGCGTAATTAAAAATAACCGCGGTCAATCCCTGACTAAAATTATCCAAAGAGTAAGCGAGATTATCGTTCCAGGTATAGTAGCGGCTGGAGGGGTTGGCAAATTGAACATAAAAATTCAGCGCCTGAAGCCCGGCTTGACCAAAAGCTATTTCGCCGTATTGATTAATTATCTGGCTGCCAAACTGCATCATCAAAAAATTTAACAGGTCCGAAGCGGAATGAATGCTTTTCCCCGAGCCGCCGATGGCGGCGGCCGGCCCGACAAGCTGATTAAATTGGTTAACGTTTTTTATCTGCGGCACCAAGTTTTGAAATTGTTGCCAAGTGGCCGGCAGAAGAGCAATCGCCTTGGCGTCAAGGGTATCCTTATTATAAAGCAAAGCCAACGTGTCAATGTAAAGGGGCAAAGCGCAAACTTTTTGGCCCAAAACAAAATCCTGTTCGGCAACATAGGGAAATAACTGCTGAAACTGCGCTAATGACAAAGACGTTTCTGGAAGGCAGTTAATTTTACCGTAATGCTTCGGCAACCAAGTATTGTGGAACATTACAATATCCGGCGCCCTAAAGGTCGCTAAAGCGTTAATTAACGCTTTTTCATACGAAGCAACGCTCTCAAACGATTGATGATTAATTCTGATATTGGGATTAATTTTTGCATATTCGTCAATTAACGCTTTGATGACGGTTTCGGAACCCGCCTCGTTTACGCCCCAAAAATAAATGTCAATTTGCTGTCCGCCGCCAACCTCAAAACCGCCGCCTCCGTTCTTTTTTAAGCCGGGAATAACGCCTAAAAACATCAGAATAAAAAACAAAACAATTATTCCGGCAACGCCGATAATAATAATTTGATTGCGGGTTAAATTCATATTGGTTTAACAAAGCAAAACGCGGATGACGAACCGCAAAACATCACGTTCTGCGTTTTGCCACCCCATCTTTTTTATTTAGAGCGCCGCTACCCCAATTAATTTATCTCCTTGTTTTAATTTCATTATTCTGACACCGGAAGTCGCCCGACCAGCTATCCGAATATCGGAAATTTTTGTTTTGATAATCTGTCCCCGGCTGGAAAGAGCCAAAAGCTCTTTTTCTTCGGTAATTATCTGAGCGGCCACTATCTGTCCGGTTTTTGAATTAATTTTAGCGGTTTTGATGCCTTGGCCGCCGCGACCCTGAACCTTATACTGACTTAGCGGCGTCTGCTTGGCAAAGCCATTTTCCGTTACAGCCAATAATTTTTGTTTTGCCGTCAATGCTTTACTATCTGTAATTATATCAAGTCCGGCTATAAAGTCATTAACTTTTAACTTGATAGCTCTAACACCGATGGCGCTCCGACCCATCGGCCGCAATTGCTTCTCTCTAAATCTGATTGCCTGACCAAAAGCAGTTACAGCCATTATTTCATCTTCTCCCGAAGAGAGTTTAACCCATTTTAATTCGTCTCCTTTCTGCAGATTAACCGCGATTAAGCCGCTCCGCCTCACATTGGCAAATTCATCCAGGGAAGTTTTTTTGATTAAGCCGCTTTTCGTCGCCATCACCAAGAATTGATTTTTTGCCGTTGGTTTTTGGCCGTTGACCGAATAACTAACAACGGCCGTTATTTTCTCTCCGTTGGGAATTTCCAAAAAATTTTGGATTAGTTTGCCCTTGCTTACCCGGGAGCCAGCCGGAATTTCATAAACTTTAGTTTGGAAAACTTTTCCCCGGTCGGTAAAAAACAAAATATTGTCGTGGGTATTAGCAGAAATAAAATTGGTGATAAAATCTTCTTCGCCGACTTCTGAAGCGAGAACTCCCTGACCGCCGCGACGTTGGACACGAATGCTCGCCGGCGGCACCCTCTTAATGTAACCGCTTTGTGAAAGAGTAATGATGGTGTTTTCCGCGGGAATTAAATCTTCTTCTCTGAATTCCTTTAACCCGCCGACGACCATTTTTGTCCGGCGCGGCTCGCTATAATTCTTTTTTAAATCCTGAAGTTCGTCTTTAATCACGTTAAGAATTTTTTGCGGACTTTTAAGGAGCGCCCCCAATTCAATGATTAGTTTTTTCTTCTCTCTTAATTCGTCTTCAATTTTTTGTCGTTCCAGCGCAGCCAAAGTCTGAAGCCTCATTTCCAAAATCGCTGTTGCCTGAATATCGGTCATCTTAAACTTATTAACCAGATTTTGATGCGCCTCAGCCCGGTCCTTTGATTTTTTAATAGTGGAAATTATCTGGTCAATTACCGAGAGCGCTTTTGTCAAGCCCTCCAGAATATGAGCCCTCTCTTTTGCTTTGACGAGCTCAAATTTTGTTCGACGCTCAACTGCTATTTTCCGGTGCTTCAAATAATTTTCCAAAATTTCTTTTAATGACAAAATTTGGGGCTGAATCCCGTCCACCAAAGCAATCACATTAAGATGAAAATCTTTCTGCAGGTCGGTATATTGATAAAGCTGATTTAAAATTTTTTGAGGCGGCGCATCGTTTTTCAACTCAACGACTACCCGCAGTCCATCCCGGTCGCTTTCATCTCTTAAATCGCGGATTCCTTCGATTTTTTTCTCCTGAACCAATCCGGCCATTCTGGTAATTAATTCCGCTTTATTTACCAGATAAGGAATTTCGGTAATCACAATATCGAACTGATTGTTTTTTCGCTCTTGAATTTCCGCCACTGCGCGGCAAGTAATCGGCCCTTTACCGGAAGCATAAGCCTCAACAACGGCTTTTTTATCGTAAATAATCCCGCCGGTGGGAAAATCCGGCCCCTGAATAAATTGCACCAACTCTTCGGTGCCGGCTCTGGGATGCCCGATTAAATAAACAAGAGCGTCAACAATTTCGTTCAAATTATGAGGCGGGATATTGGTTGCCATTCCTACGGCAATGCCCATTGAGCCGTTAAGCAAAAGATTGGGAAGTTTGGCGGGCAGAACTTTTGGTTCTTGATGATTGGAGTCGTAATTTGGCTGCCAATCAACCATTTCTTTTTCAATATCAAAAAGCAATTCCTCGGCGATTTTTGACAAGCGACATTCGGTGTATCTCATAGCCGCCGGCGGGTCTCCATCAATCGAACCCCAATTGCCCTGACCATCAATCAGCGGATAGCGCAAAGAAAAATTTTGGGCCATTCTGGCCAACGCGTCATAAACCGCCGCATCACCATGGGGATGATAGCGGCCCAAAACTCCGCCGACCACATTGGCGGATTTTCGAAGTTTGGCGCCCCGGGTTAGTCCATCTTCCCACATTGTCCAGAGTATTCTGCGCTGAACCGGTTTTAAGCCGTCCCGCACATCCGGCAGAGCCCGGGAAACAATAACCGACATCGCGTAATTCAAATATGACTCTCGTAATTCATCGGTTATTTCCCTTTTTTCTATTTTTGACATAAAAATGCAGAAATTTAGCGAACTTCCGTAAATATATAGAAATTTGCGCTGTCTTCGCCGACCATTGTTAATCAATCGCTATTCTATAATGATTGTCCTGCTTCTTGTTATTTCTAAAATAAAATTTTTAATATTTTCTTTAATGAATTGGATAATAATCATTAGTCCGTTTTTAAAAATTTGCCAAAAACCGACAACCGGCTCCTGATTTTCAATATTTATGTCGCTAAATTTAAATGTCAGTTTAATATAAGCCAGCCAAAGTCCGATTACCAAAACCATTGAAGCCGCGCTGACGCCAATCAGCCAGTGCTTCTTGGTTGCCTCGTCGGAATTCTGAATGTCCGCTAATAATTTTTTGATTCTTTTAAGCATTAGGGCTTTAAAATGATAATTGTTGTTTTTTTGACATCAGCCAAATCTTTTTTCTTAATTACCAATTTCTCTTGCGGCTCTGTTTGTCTTTCTTTCGGCCCATTAAATTCTTCCAGGAATAATTTAAGATCATTAGCCTGCCTTTTAAGTCCGGGAATTTTATAAAAAGAAGGGATGACAATTTTTGGTTCTAATTGTTTGATTATTTTGGCCGCCAAATTCTGGCTAATAAAAGGCTGACCGCCGGCCGGGACAAACAAAACATCAAGTCCTTCCAGATGTTCCAAAATAGCCGGATCAAGTGCTTCGGAAAGATGCCCCAAAAAACAAAGTCTGATATTTTCGATCTGTACCAAATAAATAGTTTTCAAAAATTTTTCCGTTGACTCCTTGGTCAGAGAAAAACCGTTAACGTTTATTTCCTTGATGTTGTATTCTCCTGCGCCGCAAATAAACCCGCTATCAAACGTTGGCGCCGGACTGCCGCCTCCTGACACCGAAACAAGGGTTTTCAGAATGATATTTGATTTAAAACGCGGCGGAGTAAGACCGCTTTCCGGGTCAATCGGGTCAGCTAAAATAACAAAGTCGCCACTTTGAGCCTTGAAGCAGCCCTCGCCGTAAAAAGTGATGGTCATTAATTGCGCAACATAAAGCATAAAACATAAAAACAAGCAGTAATGAGCTTTTTTGTTTTAAGTTTTATGTTTTATAAATTTATTATACTCTGCCTATTTTAGAATTTCAATAATAAAATCCCGCCTTGCGTCCAAAACGGGACTTTATTATTTATAAACCGAATTCGGATTAAAAACACTGACCGCATTCGCGCGTGCTTTTTAATTAATTACCGGAAACTTATCTTTCTTCGGTTTCGTGCCTGAATCTCTCTATAAGATGAGCCGCGTAATCCTTCCCTCCGAGGCCGAAAGCAATGCCGCCCGCTATAGCCAACATCGCAATCAAGCCGGTTGCCAAGGTATTAAGAATTACTCCGGCAACACCAACTTGTATTAAGGCGGCCAAAAAGCCAAAAACTACCACTACCCACCACGTCAAAGAGCCCAAAAATTTAGGATTGTGAAGCTTGGCGCTGCTGACAGAAGCCTTTACGAGTGATTTGAGAAAATTAGCCAACACTATCGCTGCCAGCATTATCAAAACCGCGACAATAATGTTCGGGAGATAAGAAATCACATCCCTTAAGAAGAGAGAAACGCCGTAAAGCCCTAAAATATCAGCTACCGCCAAAACAAAAACCACTATTAAAAACCAATATATCAGAAGACCGAAAAATTTAGCGGAGTTAATCTGCATACCGGCCCTCTCAAAAAAAGGACTCAGCCCTATTCTCCGGAGAAGAGAGTCGATTTTTAGAACACCAATGATTCTTTCAACTATAACACGCAATGCCGAAGCAATAATTAGGCCAAAAATGACAATAATTAAGGCGCCGATAAATTTGGGTAAAAAATTTATCACGCCGGTCCAAACGCTCTGAAAGGAAAACGTTAGCACCTCGGCCCAATTCTGGGTTCCCATAAATATTAATATAATGCTCAGCCGCGAATTTTTGCCGCTGCGGCGAATAAATATATTCGCCGATTCGGCTGTTCTCGCGGTTTCACATCACTTATTTAACATCGACCTTTATTTTATTATAATCCAAAAAAGCAAAGAATAAAACTCTTCGGCTGTGGATAACTTATTTAAAAATTGATATAATATTAGCAATGCATTTTCTGGCTAAATTAATTCTTTATTTTGTCTCAAATATAGTTGCGCTGATGGCGGCCGTCTATTTTGTTAAGGGGTTTGAAATTAGTCCCGGATTAAACAGCTTTCTATTGGTCGCGGCTGTTCTGACATTAATCAACGCGTTTTTTAGGCCAATCCTCAAATTAATTCTGGCGCCGGTAATTTTTTTAACTTTAGGTCTGGGAATTCTATTGGTTAATGCTCTGATGCTCTACCTTCTTGACAAACTTTTGGCAAGTATTACTATTATTGGGATTATACCCTTAATTTATGCTACTTTAATTATAAGCTTAATTAATCTCGTTATTAACTTTTGGGCAAAAAAAGCCTATAAAGGTAATGAGTAATTGGAATTTGTGTTTATTTCTCTTGCCCAAATCATTGTTTCCATTGTTTTAATTATCTTAATCTTGCTTCAGGAACGATCGTCCGGTCTTTCCGTAATTTTCGGCGGCGAAAGCGAGTTTTATGCTAAACGTCGGGGGTTAGAGCGATTAATTTTTATCACCACCATTGTTTTAGCAATAATCTTTGCCGGTTTATCTCTCGTTCAGCTTGCATTTTAGATTTGTTTTTCAAAATAAACCAAATAAGACCTAATGAGGATTTTCCCTCTGGTGTTTAAAAATTTTTCAAAGAGAGAACGCGGAATATTTGCCGCCGCCTTCCTGATGTTTATCCTGTCTCTTTTTTTTGTAGCGATTGATTTCATCGGCCAAAAAACCATTTTGATACCGGTCTCCGGCGGCGAATTTATTGAGGGTGTGGTTGGTCAGCCTGTTTTTATCAACCCGGTGTTAGCCAGCAGCGAAGCAGATCGCGATTTGATAGAGTTGATTTTTAGCGACCTTTTAGAGCTGGCGGAAAATTATCGGATGAATGAAAACGGCCGGGTTTGGAATGTTAGATTAAAAGACAATCTTTTCTGGCATGATGGTCAGCCTATTACCGCCGACGATGTAATTTTAACCATTAATTTCATCCAAAACCCAGATAGCCACTCTCCCTTATCTTCGGTCTGGCAAGGGGTCAAGGCGGAAAGAATAAGCGAACGAGAAATAAAATTAATTTTACCGGAAACTTATGTTTTTTTTGAAAATACCCTAAGGGAGCTTCGAATAATTCCTAATCACGTTTTTGCCCCGGTTCCGATCACCAACCTTCGTCTTTCGGATTATAATCTTGAACCGATCGGCAATGGACCGTTTAAATTTGCGTCTTTTCAAAAGAAGCGTTCGGGTTTTGTCTCCGGGTACCATCTTGTCCGCAATGAATACTATGTTGGCAAAAAACCTTATCTTGAAAAAATTGTTTTTAATTTTTATCAAAACGAAGAAGAATTAACCATAGCCTTTAACTCCGGAAAGATTGGTGGTTTCGGAGGGTTAAAATCGAAAACTAAAATCAATCATCAATCCTTTGCATTAAGGATGCCGAGATATTACGCTATTTTTTTTAATGCCTACGAGCAAGATGTTTTGAAAGATAAAAATGTTCGTTTGGCATTAATTTACGCTACCGACAAGAAAAAAATAATTGAAAAAATTTTAAACAATGACGCTATTGTGGTTGATGGACCGCTAATCTTGGGTATGAACGGATATAGCGGCGAGGCGTATCCTCGGGAAAGTTTTTCTCCGGAAAAAGCCATCCAGATTTTAGAGGCAAACGGCTGGCAATTAAATAGCGACGGGATCAGGGAAAATGAAAAAGAGGGCGCGGGAAAAAAGAAGGAGGTGGCGCGATTGGAATTTAATCTGGTTGTGCCGGAAATGCCGCTTTTAATTGAAACAGCTCGGCTAATCCAAGAAGACTGGTTAAAAATAGGGGTAAAATTAAATTTGATAATTAAGCCGGTTGCCGAAGTTAGCAGTGAGATTATAAGAACCCGCAATTATGAAATGCTTATTTTTGGCAATGTTTTTAAAAGCGGGGATTGCCCGGACTTATCTTCGTTCTGGCATTCGGGAGAACGGTTCTATCCCGGCCTCAATTTAGCGCTTTACGAAAATAAAACCGCTGACGCGCTAATTGAGTCGATAAGAAAAAACTTAAACAACGAAAAAAGGCAACGCGACTTGGCTGTTCTCCAGTCGTTGATTATTCAAGATTCACCGGCTATTTTTCTTTTTTCGCCCCATTATTTTTATATTACCAAAAATTCTCTTAGGGGTTTTGATGAAAAATTTATTTATTCAGCCAGCGGCCGGTTTCAAAACATTGAAAAATGGTACGTAAAAACGGCCAGAGTGTTTGAATAATTAACATTTGTTTATGAATATAAGAAAATACAAACAATTTGCCAAACTCATACGGAATAATAAAATTTATAAGGTTTACGACCTGCCCAAACTTGAGGACATAGAGATTTCTTTAACTGAACTCAAGTCGCATAAATCAACCAAAGGTCATTCTCATAAAGAGGTTGACGAGGTTTATATTTTTGTTAAGGGTTCTGGGACAATGGAGCTTGGTAAAAAAACTATCAAAGTGAAGGCCGGTGATATCGTTCCTGTTAAAGAAGGCGTTTTTCACCGGGTTCAAAATCCGACAGACAAAATTTTAAGTTTTTGGGCAATTTTTGAAAAATACAAGGGACGAGGCAAATAGATAATTAGATAATCGAGAAACCAGAAAGCAGATAAACGTTAGGGGGCGGGTGGCGAAACTGGCAGACGCGCACGCTTCAGGGGCGTGTGGCCGCAAGGCCATGGAGGTTCAAGTCCTCTCCCGCCCACCAGCAACAGACTCAATAAAACTTTTAATTATTAAACCAATGATTAAACCAAGAGTTAAAAAAATCATTCCGGTAAAAAAAGAAGGAGCAAGAGAAGAAATAATTCGTTTTGTCGCTTTGGGCGGCCTTGAAGAAGTCGGTCGCAATATGATGTTTTTTGAGTACAAAGACGAGATCGTGATTATCGATATGGGATTGCAGTTTCCGGAAGAAGACACGCCGGGAATCGATTATATCATTCCCAATATCGGCTATTTGGAACCGCGCAAAGAACGCATTAAGGCGGTTATTTTAACGCACGCGCATTATGACCATATTGGCGCTATTCCTTATTTAATTGAAAGGCTTGGCAATCCCCTGATTTATGCCACGGCCCTGACTAAACAAATTATTCAAAAACGTCAGGAAGATTTTCCCAATGCCCCAAGGCTTAACATTGAAGTAATTAAAAACCGCGACCGGATAAATCTTTCGCGGTATTTTGAAGCGGAGTTCTTTGGTGTCTCTCATAATATTCCCGATACAACCGGCTTGGTCTTAAAAACGCCGGTGGGTAAATTTGTCCATGCGGCCGAGCTTAAATTTGACTATGACAAAACCGGCAAGCCGCAAGATCTAGAAGAGTTCGAACGGATTGGTAAAATGGATATTCATACTCTTTTTCTTGACAGCACCAATTCAGAACAGCTCGGCTATTCGCTATCGGAACGAATAGTCGAGAAAAATATTGAAGAAATTTTTAAAAAATCCCGGGGGCGGATTATTGTTGGTATTTTTGCCTCGCTTTTGACTAGAATCGCCGAAATTCTCAAAATTGCCGAAAAATACGACCGGCGCGTCGCTTTAAGCGGTCTTTCCATTAAAACCAATGTCCAAATTAGTCAAAATCTGGGCTATATCAAGGCCAAAAAAGGATTGATTGTTCCCCTGGAAGAAATTCGCAAATACCACGATAATCAAATTTTGATTTTATCAACTGGCGCCCAAGGCGAGCCCAACGCCAGCCTGATGAAAATCGTTAACGGTGAGCACCGGCATATTCAAATTAAACCGGGAGACACCGTCATTTTTTCTTCCTCGGTTGTCCCCGGCAATGAAAAATCGGTTCAGGTTCTAAAAGATAATTTGGCCCGGCAGGGCGCCAAGGTTTATTACTCCAAATTGGTTGATGTTCATTCATCGGGCCACGCTCCCCAGGAAGAACTGAAAATTATGATGAAATTAATGAAGCCGAAATTTTTGATTCCAATCCATGGTTATTATTTTATGCGGGCGATGAACGCTGATCTTGCTCAGGAAACGAAAATCCCCAGGCAAAATATTTTTCTCATTGATAATGGACGGGTAGTAGAAATTTACAAAGACAAAATAAGGGTTTCCGAGGAATCTTTGCCGACTTTTTATGTAATGGTTGATGGCTTGGGCGTGGGCGATGTCGAAGAAGTGGTTATGCGCGACCGCCGCGTCTTAGCGCAGGAAGGAATGGTCGTTATTATTGCCACCTTGGATCGCCACAATGGTCAATTCCTCAAAAATCCGGACATTATTTCTCGCGGCTTCATTTATCTGAAAGAAAACAAGGAGTTCGTTGAAGAGTTGCGTAAACGGATTCGCGGCATCATCAGCCGAATCCCCCGGCGCCAGCAGATAGAACCGGACTATATCAAATCTTTAATCCGAGACCAAGTCGGCCAATTTTTGTATAATAAAACAAAGAGGCGGCCCATGGTTCTGCCGGTGATAATAGAAGTATAAATTATGAAACCGGTTTTAGTTTCCGGCGTTCAGCCAACAGGAAAACTTCATATTGGAAATTATCTCGGAGCGCTTAAAAACTTCATTGATTTGCAAAATTCCGGCAAATATCAATGCTATTTTTTTATTGCCGATTTACACGCTCTAACAGAGAATCCCGAAGCCCGGGATTTAAGCAAAAACATTTATAACCTCGCGGCGGATTTTTTGGCCACTGGTTTGAATCCTGAAAAATCCGTGATTTTTCAGCAATCGCAAATCAAACCCCTTCAGGAATTAAAATGGATTTTGAGCGCTTTGACGCCAGTGAGTGAATTATTGCGTATGCGCGCATTCAAAGAGAAAGTTTTGCAGGCGCTTAAGCCGTCTGAAAGAAAAAAAATTACAAAGAAAAAATTTGAAAAAGTTATTGAAGAATCCAATTTTGGATTGGCGGAATACCCCGTGCTCATGGCCGCCGACATTCTTATTTATGGCACTAAATTTGTGCCGGTCGGCGATGACCAGCTTCAACATCTGGAGTTAACCCGCACTTTGGCGCGCAAATTTAATAACAAATTCGGCAAAACTTTTATTGAGCCGCGGGTGCTTTTAACCCGAACTCCGCGCGTGATGAGTTTGATAAATCCGGAGAAAAAAATGTCTAAATCCCAGCCCGAGAGTTGCCTTTTTATCGAGGATTCGCCGGAAGAAATCAAAAATAAAATCAAAAAAGCCACGACCGATTCCGGCTCGGAAATTAAGCATGACAGAAAAAACAAGCCGGCCATCAGCAATCTTTTGGAAATCTATTCGGCGTTGAGCGGCGATGCGATTCAGAAATTAGAAAAGAAATTCAGCGGCAAAAATTACTCAACTTTTAAAAACGATTTAACCGATGTCATCATTGATTATTTTGCCGATTTCCGCAAGAAAAAACCGGTATTAATGAAAAATCAATTAAAATTATCGTCTGTTTTGGCAACCGGCTCTCAAAAAGCCGCCAAAGTCGCCGATAAAAAAATTATTGAGGTTAAAAAGAAAGTTGGTTTAATCTAACCAAATTTGACTCAATCTAAACAAGACCAAACAAGACCAAAGATAGACAAGTTAATCCACTTTAGTCAATAATGCCGCGATCGCGACATTATTGACTAAATCTATTTTGTGCTTTTATGGTGGTTATTCTTTATAATATTCGAAGCCTATATAATGTCGGTTCTATTTTTCGAACCGCTGATGCGGCTGGAGCGGAAAAAATATATTTATGCGGCATTACACCGTCCCTTTTTGATGTTTTCGGGAAGCCGCGGCAGCAGTTAACTAAAGTTTCTTTAGGGGCGGAGAAATATTTGAAATGGGAAAAGGTGAGGTCAACTGCACCGCTTATAAATAAGTTAAAAAGAGAGAATTATAAAATCTTTGCCGTTGAACAAAACGAAAAATCCATCCCTTATTATAAACTACCTAAATCCTATATTCTAAATTCTAGATCCTGCTTGGTCTTGGGAAATGAACTTAAGGGGCTTCCGAAATCAATTTTGAAAAGAGCGGATAAAATTTTAGAAATCCCGATGAAAGGGAGGAAGGAATCTTTAAATGTGGCGGTGGCGTTCGGCATTGTTGTTTTTTATTTAATAAATTCGTAAAAAAGAAGGCGTCCACGGGGGTGAATGCCTAAATCTTCGTCAATTAACATTTAATCTCTCATCTAACATTTAATCTCTCATCTTTTGGAATTTGCATCTCCACCGGCAGAATCGGCCGCTGCTCATTTGCCTCCCAAATAAATCCAGGATGTTGGGTTCGCCGTCGTTCTGAATTTTTTTAAATTGAAAACCTATTCTGTCCTTTTTCTCATCCCACGCTTTTTTCAGAACATACACACCAAGCGCATATCCGCAACCACACTTATCTGGATATTTGACATTAACTAGTAGTGGCCGGCCACCCCCTGTCCTATTTACTACGATACCCTTATTGAGCCCATGCACGATTATGTTAATCAGCGAAACAAACCGGGTCCCAGCCGGATTTTCAATAATGATTAATCCCCTCACTTCAATCACCCCCTTCTTGCGAATTTACTGATTTAACTTTATAATAAAATTTAACTTTATAATAAAAGTATGAATAAAACAAGAATCGCGATAAATGGCTTCGGCCGGATAGGCCGGTTGTTTTTTCGGCAGGCTTTTGACGACCCGCGGCTGGAAATCGCGGCTGTTAATGATTTGGCTAATTTGGAAAACCTTGTCTACCTTTTGAAATATGACTCGGTTTATCGGGCTTTTCCCGGAGAAGTAACAAGCGACAAAAATAATAGCGAGTTAATCGTCAGCGGAAAAAGAATTAAATTCTTTCAAGAAAAAGAACCATTGAGGTTGCCGTGGAAAGATTTGGACATTGATATTGTGGTTGAGTCAACCGGCGCTTTTGAATCATTTGAAAAAGCAAAAACACATTTGGACGCGGGTGCTAAGAAAGTGGTCATTACCGCGCCAGCCAAAGATGCTGAGGGGACGGCTGGCGGCCGGACAATTTTTATCGGGTTGAATGACGCTGAATTAAAAAATATTAAACTATCAACCAACGCCTCCTGCACCACCAACGCGGTCTATCCGGTAATGGCGATTATGGCGGAAAATCCCGGCGTCCAAAAAGCGATTTTGAATACGGTTCATGCTTATACTAACACTCAAACAATAGTTGACGCGCCGGTCAAAGATAATGATTTCCGGCGCGGCCGGGCCGGCAGCCAAAACATCATTCCTTCTACCACCGGCGCAGCCATTGCTGTTACCCGCGTTCTCAAAGATTTGGAAAATAAGTTTGACGGTATTGCCTTGCGGGTGCCGATTGTTACCGGTTCGATCGCCGACATTACTTTTGTTTCAAAAAGAAAAACTTCGGTTGAAGAAATTAACGAAATTTTTAAAAAAGCGGCCGAGGATTCCCGCTGGCAGAAAATTTTGAAAGTGGTTGAAGAACAAATTGTTTCTTCTGATATTATCGGCCAACCATATGGCGCAATTGTTGATTTGAAATTCACCAAAGTGATTGACGGCGATTTGGTAAAAGTGCTGGTTTGGTACGACAATGAATGGGGGTATTGTGCTACGTTGCTAAAGCATATTTTGGGAGCGGTGGAGAATTTATGAACAAAACAAATTCAGGGGCGTATTTAAATTTGCTAAATAGCAGACTGTGCGTTATTTATCTTTTTTAGTTTTTCTCGCTATTTTAGCGTTTTCTGCGGCTGGTTTAATATATTTCGGTCAGCGATTCTTTCAGATATACGAAAATACTTTTGCCTCCAAACTTCAAGCAAAATTATTAACACTTCGGTTTAATGAAATAGAGCGTTTCGCCAAATTTCTTCAGGAAAAACCGCTTGTTTTTTTGTTTGTCGGCGATATCATGCTATCGCGCGGCGTAGCCAAACAAATTGAGAAAAATCAGGATTATTGCTATCCGTTTTTGAAAATTGCCAGCACCACCGCCGGCGCCGATTTATTATTCGGCAACTTGGAAGGTCCGATTTCCGAACGCGGCCGCAATCAGGGAAACACCTATTCTTTTCGTGCTAAACCAGCGGTGGTTGCCGGGTTGCAACTCGCCGGTTTTGATATTTTATCTTTAGCCAACAACCACGTTTGGGACTGGGGCAAAGAAGCGCTGGAGGATACGATAAAAATTCTGAAAGAGGGCGGAATTGAACCAGTTGGTGCCGGCAGAGATTACAAAGAAGCGAACCGCTCGGTCATAAAAGAAATTAATAAAACAAAAATTGCTTTTTTGGCATATACCAATCTTTATTCGGAAAAATTAGAAGCAAGGCAAGGCTTGCCTGGCATCAGCGACTTTGAAATTGAAACGGCGATGACGGATATTCGCCGGCTGAAAGACTTGAGTCTCGCCGACATTATTGCTGTTTCTCTGCATTGGGGCGAAGAATACAAAACAAAAGCGAACGAAGCACAAAAACACGCCATCCAAAAATTAATCGAAGCGGGCGCTGATTTAATAATCGGTCATCACCCGCATGTTGTTCAGGAGATTGAACAATACAAGGGTGGCTGGGCGGCTTACAGTTTAGGCAATTTTATTTTTGACCAAAATTTTTCTGAAGAAACAATGACGGGTTTGATGCTAAAAATAGTGGTGCAAAACAAAAAAATTATCGAAATCCGGCCAATCAAAATAAAAATTAATGCGACTTTTCAGCCGGAAATTATTGGTTTATAATAAAAACGATGCTTATTTACATCGGCGCTGACCATCGGGGATTTCAATTAAAAGAGGCTATCAAAAAAACCTTGAAAGACGGTGGCTATGAGTCGGTTGATGTCGGCAACGAAGCGTATCAGGAAGACGATGATTATCCGGATTTTGCCGCCGCAGTTGCCAAAGCAATCAGCCAAGAACCGTTTACTCGCCGGGGAATTTTGCTTTGCGGTTCCGGCGTGGGTATGGATATTACGGCTAATAAATTTAAGGGAGTGCGCGCCTCTTTGGTTTCCAATTCGGATCAGGCATATTTGGCGCGACACGACAATGACGCCAATGTTCTATGTCTGGCAGCTGATTTTTTAGACGAAGACAACGCTGTTAAAATTGTCAAAACATGGTTAACCACGCCTTTTTCCGGAGAAAATAAATTCCGGCGCCGGCTGCAAAAAATCAGCGAAATGGAAAAATAAGTTATCCACACCCCCTTGCTTCAAAAACCAATTTAAGATAAAATCTTAATAAATAATAAGTTATCCACACCCCCTTGCTTCAAAAACCAATTTAAGATAAAATCTTAATAAATAAAAGGTCAAAAGTAAAAACATATCATAAAAATTATGAAAAAACTTATTTTAACTTCATCAGTAATCGCTTTTTTGGGAATTTTGGCTTTGCCGGCCGCCAGTCAAGCAGCCACGGTCGCCGAATTACAGGCAATGATTAATGCCCTACAAGCTCAAATCCAGCAACTACAAAGCCAACTCACTCAAATTCAAGGCACAACTCCAACCTGGTGCCATACTTTCTGGTGCCATACTTTTAATGTGAATTTGAAAATTGGAGACAGAGGCTCAGAAGTTGAGGCGCTTCAGACTGTTTTAGAAAGACAGGGATTTTCTATTAGCTCAGATGAAAAAAATAAGAAAAGTTTTGACGAATCAACTGCCTCGGCAGTTTCCGGTTTTCAAGAAAAAAACAAAGATGAGATTTTAACTCCTTTAGGTCTTAAATTCGGTACCGGTTTTGTCGGCCCGTCTACCAGAGCGAAATTAAACAATCTTTATGGATGCGGCGTAAGCCCAATTATCGCTCCGATTCCTCCACCTCTTTGTTTACCGGTTATTACCGTTCTTTCACCGAATGGAGGGGAGAGGTGGGATATTGGGAAGACATACCAGATTAAATGGAATATAGGAAGATATCCTGATGATAGGGTTAATATTTTTCTGAACAATGACAAACTTTGGAGTAATCCGGTAAAAATTACATCCGTAGCGAATTCAGGAATCTATAATTGGACGATCCCGAAATCCTTATTTGTTGATGTTCCTGGTTCTAGTCAGCAAGGTGAAGTGGTGATTGCGAGTGATAGTAATTATAAAATATTGTTAGAAAATGCAACAAAACCAGATTGGGATTTCAGCAACGCGCCGTTTTCCATTGTGGCGGCAGGCGCTCCCTCCATCACTGTTCTTTCACCGAATGGAGGGGAGAGGTGGCAAGTCGGTTCAACCCAGACGATTAAATGGACTTCTCAAAATTTACCTTCAGGTCAACTTGGAATTGATCTTCGATTAAATGACGTCCATATTAGATCACTTTTTC
>Ga0194111_10000406_pt1 | contig 52996 bp, 41 predicted proteins | sample TA2KigC300mmetaG_FD_146194 | JGI IMG/M metagenome (GOLD analysis project Ga0194111, IMG submission 146194) | Freshwater microbial communities from Lake Tanganyika, Tanzania - TA2015033 Kigoma Deep Cast 300m | ecosystem: Environmental > Aquatic > Freshwater > Lake | place: Tanzania: Lake...
CGGGGTCATGGACGCAGCCGAAGTAGAGACTGCCGACCCCGCTCTCGGTGATCCCGTGGGAGCGATCGTCCACAACCCTGACTCCATCGACCCAGATGTCGTAGGTGCCCGAGTCCATGTCGTACTCAAGGATGAGCCGCGTCGTGCGCTCGGGCTGGTACGACGCGATCACTCCGGGGTATCCTGCAGCGTCACCCAGTTGGATCTCTCCCGCAGCGCCGAAGATGAGCGACGCGAAGTTGTCGGCGGCGCCGGCCTGCTCCCGCACAATGACGCTGTAGCTGCGTCCCTCGCCAAGCGGAGGAAACCAGAGGTCGGCGGCGATCACCACGATGCCAGCCGTCAGCTCCGCGTCGCCGAGGAATCCGAACTCGACATAGCCCGCCGAGAAGACATCGTCGTCCCCGATTTCGAGGCTTTGGGAGCCCATCGGCCCCTCTCGCACGATGGCGGTGATGATCCCGGTGTCGACTGCGATCGGCTCCCCAACGGTCGGGCCACCGGTTTCGATCGGACGGTTGACCGGCTTGTCGTTGAAATCAGCCTCCAGGTAGACCGTCTCGGCCGCAGCGACACCGCCGGCCGCCGCGAGGAAGGCGCAGCCAATCAGCAAGAGACGCCTTGGATCAAGCATGGCACAGTCCTCCCCTCTACCGGAAGATCGCCCGGATGCCGCCCCAGGTGGTCCTTGTCACGGGGACCGGATAGGGGCAAGGATTCTCGCCGCAGCCGGTCCCTGAGTCGGCAGGCGAGCCGCCCGCGCCGATGCAGGCGCTCTCGGTCAGCATTTCGCAATGGCCGTCGGCATAGCAGCAGGCCCTGGCCGTCGGCGGCGGGCACGGATTCGGATCGCAATCGGTCCCCGTTCCCATCGGCGTCCCGGACTCCTGGTAGCACAGCACGGGAGTCCGCATCGCACAGCTCCCATCCTCGCGGCAGCAGGCCTCGGGCGGCGGCTGGGAGCAGGGATTCGGATCACAGTCGCTCCCCGCGCCCTGCGCGATGCCTCCCGCCATCTGGCAGTTCTCGGGCGAGAGCTGCAGGCAGCGCCCGTCGGCGAAGCAGCATGCCTCGGCGCCACACGGGTTGGGATCGCAGTCGCTCCCCGCGCCCTGCGGGATCCCCTGATTGGCCGCGCATCCTTCCGCGGTGAGCATGATGCAGAAACCCGCGATGCAGCATGCCTGCGACTGGGGGCAGGGATTCGGATCGCAGTCGCTCCCGGGGCCTTGAGGCACGCCCGAGAGATCGACGCAGTCGTCGACCGGCAGGAGCACGCAAGTCCCCGTCAGGAGGCAACAGGCCTGCTGCTCGATCGGCTCGCACGGATTGGGGCTGCAGTCAGTCCCAGCGCCCTGCGGCTCCCCGTACATGTAGAGACACTCGTAATCGAGGAGAGCCTGACACGAGCCGTCGACGAAACAGCAGGCCTCGATCGGCGGCACGCCGAGCGTGAGCTCCATGCTGGCGTCCCATGGGGATCCGGTCTCGACCGAAGTCGACACCCAGGCCGGATGCCCGAAGTACTCGCTCTTGAACTTGCCCGCGAGGGCTTGCGTGGAGGCCGCCTTCGTCCTTCCCCAGTGTGGAGGATACGGATGGGAGTCCGCCTGGATGATCAGCCAGTACCTCGCGCCGGCGCTAATGGGGACATTGACAGCGAGGTCGTAGCGGTAGACGGGGTTTCCCAAACCATCGTTTCCGACCGAGGTGACTTGCGGCTCCACCGCGGGGTAACGACGGAACGGGTCGCTCGGAACCCCTCCATCATCTCCGTAGAAGATGATGTTGAATTCGGCGATATCGGGGTCTCCCTGCGTCCAGTTGTAAGGCCCGCCCCACCACCGGATGCTGCTGATTGTCCCGCTCGATCCGGATGTGAAGTCCTCCGCCACTTCCGACACGACATCGAAGTCGTAGGTGATCTCGGACGAGACCTTCGATCCCTCCAGATCGGGAGGCTGGCTCCAGAAGGCCGCGGGATTCCCCGGCAGCAGGGCCGCCTGCGAACTCCCCGGGGCGAACGAGCGCAACGGGACTTCTGCGAGGGACGGGCTCGACAGGAACAGGCCGAACACGGCGATACCGAGCACGGCAACGGGTGCGTGGCCGTGCCGGCCAGGAGGGTGGAGGTTCATGGATGACTCCTTTCGCGGCGCCGCGGTCGACAATGGAGCCTATCTCGCCGGGATGCAACGGACGATCTTCCGCCGGCGGGATCGCGGGAGGCGTGGTCAGGGAAAGGCACACCGCTCGAGCGAGGGGATGGACGATTCGAGCCACTCCTTCATCCCCAGGATAGGGAACGACCTCGCTCCCCGCGGCGCGGTCGCGAGGTCCTGCGACAACTCCGGCCTCACGAAGACCGTGCCCGGGCACACATGCATCGGCTCCGGCCGCTACCAGTCGATCCCGAATGACGGGACCATTCGCTCCTCGTTCCCCCACATCTGGGAGTACTACAGGGCGGCGACGGGCGCGCCCGATAGGGACGCAATCGTCCTCACGACCAAGAGCAAGCTCGCCTGCCTCTCCCACTCCGACCACGCGGACTACGGCGCGCCTGACAGCGCGTGGACGATCGCCGGACTGGATGACGACGACGCCGCGGTCGATCGGCTCGTCTTCGAGATCGCCACGCGTCGCCCGACAGTCTCCCTCGTCAGCCTCGCGGATGTCGATGCCGCCGCGCACGGAGGAGTCTGGGACGACTACACGCGGGCGATACGCCGGGCCGACTCCCTCATCTTCCGCCTCTGGACGAGCGCGCAGCTCTACAGCGAGTACATGGATCGAACCGCGTTTGTCATCATCGGAGACCACGGCCGCCACTCCGACGCGCACGGAAGCTGGACCGATCACGGGGACGCGTGCCCGGGATGTCGCAGGATCCCCCTCATCTGCCTCGGGCCCGACTTCGAGCCCGGCGCCGTCTCCTGGACCCTCTGCCAGCAGTCCGACCTTTGCCGCACGCTGGGAGCGGTATTGGGGATTCCAACGCCGCTCGCGGGCGGGAGAGTCCTCACGGAGCTGATGGGCGTCAGCGACGTCGGGCCACGACCGCAGCCTGCAAACGGCATCCCCATACGCCGCTCGGGACGTGGCGTCTGTTTCGAGATTCCGCCGATGAAGGGGCCGGCGACCATGCAGATCTTCGACCCGGCCGGCCGCAGCCTGCACGACGGTCGGGTCACACCCGGCCGCTCCTGGTGCTGGAGCGCCCCCGCCTCCGGCGCATACTTCTACCGCCTGCTGGGACCGGATGTGCCGGCGAGAGGGAGAGTCCTCGTGGTCGAATAGGCGGATGCCATAGGAGAGAGTCGTGAGCGCGATCGAGGCGGCGAGATGGTCGTGGCGATGCTCCAGTGCCACCGCCCGCGATCCCACACATCGCCTGACGCTTCTGATCAGGGATGGAGTCGGCTCTCCGATCGCCGCGCGCGTGCGTGTCCTGGGTTCGGACGGGCGCCTCCACCCCGACAGCGCGGACGCAGCCCGTCTTGTCCATCTGGCCCGCGGAGGCTACTTCTACGCGGCGGGCTCCTGCTGGATCGATCTCCCCGCCGGGGAGACGAGGATCACCGCGGGGAGCGGCTTCGAGCGCAGGCCCTGGGACGAGACGATCGAGATCAGGGAAAACATGACCGTGACGATCGTCCTCGACCGGATCGTCGATCTCGGGTCGGCGAGGCTGGTCGCCAGGGCGGAGAGGCTCTCCGTGATCCATTGCCTCGATCAGGAGCAGCACTCCCGACTCGATCGGGCTGGGCGCGCGGCTCCTGCGGGAGGATCGTCGCGGGGCCCGGATGCGAGGTGGGGGCGCGGACGGACGGACGCCTGCTGTGGAGCGGACGGACGCGGGATGGACGCGATGCCCCCGCGGGCGTCTACTTCATCCGGGGGGCGAGGCGCGGCTCCGGCATTCGACTGATCCGGATCCGCCGACGGATTCCGGCGAACCTCCGGCCATCCTCGTCCGTCTCCAGGTTGAGGCGTCCAGCCGGGCGCGGGAGGCAGCGCGGTGGGCCCGGTGGAAAGCGCGCGATCCCAGGGAGAGATGGCGATTGACCGACCTTGCGGCGCTCCTTGACCGATGCCGTGCGGGCGACCCGCTCGCCTGGGAGGCGCTCGTCCGCAGGTTTCAGGGGCGCGTCTACGGCATCGCCATCGTCTATCTCGGCAATGCGGAGGAAGCGAGGGATCTTGCCCAGGACGTCTTCGTCCGTCTTTATCGCCGGCTCGATCTTTGCACGAACGATGAAACGTTCATTCCGTGGCTCGTCCAGATCACGCGCAACGCGGCGATCGATCGCATCCGGCGGCGGCGGTCCCGGCCGCGGGCGATCGACATCCCGGTCGAGGAGCTGTCCGATCTTCCCTCTCCCGCGCCTGGACCGGCCGAGGAGTATCGCGCCGCGCGGCGTCGCGCGCTCGTTCACAAGGCGCTGGGGAAGCTCGGCAGGCTCAATCGCGAGATCATCCTTCTCAAGGAGATCCAGGGGCTCAGCCTGGAAGCGATCGCCACGATGCTCAAAGCGCCGGTGGGGACCATCAAGTCCCGGTCCAACCGGGCGCGGATCGAGCTGGCGCGAGTCCTATCGACCATGATGAGGGAGGAGGGGGGCGACCCCCGATTCGAACCATGAACTGCCGGGAGTTCGAGGAGATCCTGCCCCTCCTCGCGGGGGACGATCTCCCGCCTAAGGTCCTTCAGACAGCGGAGATCCATGCATCCTCGTGCAAGAGGTGCGGCCGGCTCCTTGCCGCGGCGCGTGAGGAAGCGGGCGCGGGCGGCGCACCAGGCTATCTGACGCGATCGATCTTGAAGAGAACAAGCGGGACGGTCTGTCCGGCGATCGAGGATCGGCTCGTGGACTTCGCCGATGACGCGCTCGCAGGCGTCGATCTGGATCTCGTGGCCGGCCATCTCCTCCACTGCGAGGGCTGCAGCGACATGGTCGCCGCCCTCGAGGTTCTGCGGCAGGATCTGCCGGCGCTCGCCGAGGTCCAGCCCGACAGCCGCTTCGTCCTGGATGTCCTCGAGCGAACCACGCGCGCAAGGCCCGCGCGCCGGCCGGGGATCGCGGATCATCTGCTCGCGGGATGGAGCAAGCTCGCCCGCAGGCCCAGAGTCGCCCTGGAGCTCGCCTACTGCGGGGCGGCGTTGATCTTCATTCTCGGCGGGTCGCCGGAGTCTCTTGTCCGGAGGACCGCGGCGCGGGAGGCCATGGCGCCGTTTCAGGGGGGCGCCGCGCTTCTCGCCGATCTCCTGCGCGCCGAGTGGCTGGAGGAGCTGAGCGGCACATTCTCCGGCGAGTCCCCGTCGGCGTTGACCGCGGGCGAGAGGGGGACTCGACTCGCGAGGACCTCTGCAGAGGTGTCATCCAGACTGCGGCGGGCCGGGCGCACGCTCGATCTGACGGCCGCCTACGCCCTGCCGGTCTGCCGGGCAGCGCTTCGGTGGGACGCCGTCGAACTCTGGCGGACTTGGCGGACCTACACGAGCGAGATGCGCCGCTGCTGGGTGGGGCCCGGTGCCGATCCCGGAGCGGCCGAGACCGAACCATCCGAGCGAAGCGTCCGTAACAGTGAGCAGGATGCCGGGGTGGAGTCGCCCGGACCGTGAGAGACAAGATCGCGCGGGCGCCTGCGGGAATGCGCCGCGCAGGAGGAGGATAGCCGCATGACACAATCAGAGAGCGGAAGACCCCTGCTGATCGAGAGAAGAAGGAAGAGGCCGGCGATCGCGGGACTTCTCTCCCTCCTGCCGGGACTCGGGCAGGTCTATGTCGGATACTATCGCCGCGGGTTCATCCACACGCTCGTCGCAGCCGCCGTGATCACGGTCCTGTCATCCAAGCAGGCCCCAGGAATGACACCGCTCTTCGGGATGTTCCTCACCTTCTTCTGGCTCTACAGCATCATCGATGCCGTACGACTCGCCAACCTCTACAACGACGCGCTCGCGGGGTTGGGGCCCGACGATCTCCGTCACGAGCTCGTCCTGATGGGGAACCGGGGCTCCATCCTCGGAGGATCCGCCCTGATCCTCGGCGGGTTCCTCTATCTCCTCCACAGGGTCTTCGGGGTGCCGATGGATTGGCTCAAGGACTGGTGGCCCGCGGTCCCCGTCGGCTTCGGGATCTATCTCCTCGTGCAGGGGCTCCGGGAGAAGAAGGCGAGAAACCCGTAGAGAGTTCTGACCACATCTGAGACGCTCGCATGCGGCACGCGCCCGGCTCGCAGGTCGCCTGAAGCTCGGCAGCTTCGCGCAGAGCCGCGACGAGCGCCCTCACCCTCATCTCGGGGGTGATGTCCGGCTCACGGGAGTCCATCGGGTTCATCCTCATCCCAGGCAAGGAGCCTCCGCTCGCCGGTGAGCGCGCGCTTGGCCGTCAAGTCCTGGCTCACCTCGAGGCAACCGAGGTACTCGCCACCCCCTCCCCTCAGGGCGAAGTACTCGATCGAGAGAAAGCGCCCGCCCATCTCGATCCAGAAGGCGGCGCGGTCCCTGCGCCCCGACTTGAAGGCATCCAGGATCTGCTCGACTACATCCACGCTCGAGGGCGGATGGCAGTATTGCACCTTGCGTCCGAGGATGGCGCGTGTGCGGGCGAAGATCCTCTCCTTCCCCTGCGTGAAGTAGCGCACGGTGTCCTCGCGGTCGACGAAGGTCAGGTCGAACGGGATCGTGTTGAGGACCGCCGCAAGCTCCTCAGGGGTGAAGCTGCCGCTAGGCAGATTCACTCGGATCGGGCCCGCGAGGCCCTCCGGCTCCTCAGGCGCCTCCAGGTCGGGCTTCCATTCGTCGGCGGGATCGACGAGGCAGAATCCGATCTCGGCGCTCCCCCGGGCGATCTCGACCCACTCGCGATCCGCCAGCGTGTCGAGGCACATCGGAAAGAGGATCCGCTCCTCCTTGTCGATCATTCCCGAGATCGCCGCCATCGCCGGGCGCAGGACGAGCGCCGCCATGGCGACGATCTCCCCCGCCGTGGCCGCCTTCGCCGCCGAGCCGAGCGCATCCATCGCGCCGCGCAGCAGGCGCCTCGTCTCGTCGTGCTTTCCCCACATGACCGTCGGGGGGCCTTTGATCCCATGCCGCTCGAGGTAGGGGAAGAGGAGGTGCTCCTTGCGGAGGTAGTGCTTCTCCACGTCCATCAGGTGGTTGAACCGCTCGCGGATCAGGTGGACGAGGCTCTTCGCCTCCGCATCCTCGGCCATCGCCTGCGCGCCGGCGAGTAGCGACTCGAGGGACTCGATCTCCCACTCGAGCGCGCGGTTCTCTTGCTGGAACGTGTGGACGGGATGTCCCTCCGGAGCCGTCCGCGCGCCCGTCTGGCTGATCGCCCCTTGAAGGGCCGCGGTGTGCACATCGCAGAGCCTGAGGATTTCCTCGACCGGCAGCCCCTCGGCGATCATCTCCTGCTCCACTGCCACGACATCGCCGTAGGGCACCTCGCCCAGCAGCCGGATGAGCTGCGGGCGCACGGCCTCCGGCGCCCTTCCCGCGTGCAGCTCCAGGATCATGTGTTTCAGAAGATCCTTGCGCCGGCGCGCATTGTCGATGAGCTCGCTCATTCTCGTTCCTCCTCTCGCCTCAGACGCTAGTCGTCTTCGCGGGAAGGACCATTGACCTAAGTCACGATGGCGCCACAAGCGAGCGCCGAACCAACGGAATGTGCTATAGTTATTTAGTGTCTGTGTGCGCCTCGCGCCTGGACGGTCGGGTCGCACGAACGGACCGCCCAACCCGTTCCGCCCGGACCAGATCCAAGGAGGAGGGGCCGTCGCACATGAGATCCACCAGCCGCATTCTCGCAATCATTCTGGCCATCAGCATCAGCCCCGCGATCGCGTCCTCCGCCGGCGCGATCCGGGTCGACGTGCCGGGGAGCACGGGCCAGCCGGGACTCACTCTCATCGGACAGTCGCCCAGGGGCGCCGAGCTGCACTACGAGATGGGATCCTACGAGCAGGAGTCGATCGTGGTGAACGGCGAGCCTTGCGTGAGGATCAGCCTTCCGGGCGTGATCCTTCCGAACGACGCCGGCGCGCCCGACCTGCCGGGGCTCAGCCGCTTCCTGGCGATCCCCGAGGGGGCAAGCGCCCGACTCGAGATCATCTCCTCGCAGACTGAGGTGGTCCATGGAATCGAGATCTCTCCCGCGCCCGTGATCCCTCGGGAGAACCAGGACGGGCCGCTCGTCTATGAGAGGAACGCGGCGATCTACGGCGCCGGCTCCTACTATCCCGCGAGTTCGGCGATCCTCTCCCCCGTGCAGGAGATCCGCGGCGTCGACTTCGTGATCCTCGGCGTCACTCCGTTCCAGTACAACCCGGCCCGCAAGGAGCTGCTCGTCTACAAGGAGATCGACATCAAGGTCGAGTTCATCGGAGGAACCGGCCTGTTCGGCGAGGAGCGCCTGCGGAGCCGCTTCTGGGAACCGATCCTGCAGCAGCATCTGATGAACTACGCGACGCTTCCCCAGGTCGACTGGGATCGCGGCGGACCCTCCCGCAACGGGTTCGATTACATCATCATCTCCCCCGACCAGGCCGACTTCATCGCGTGGGCCGACACGCTCAAAGCGTGGCGGAAGCTGCAGGGAGTTTCGACCGAGGTCTTCACCACGACCGAGATCGGGGGAACCACGTCCACCATCATCGAGAACTTCCTGAACACCGCCTACAACACCTGGGACCCGGCCCCGTCGGCGTTCCTGATCCTGGGCGACTACCCGGCTTCGGGATTCGACCGGGACAACGCGATCACCTCGCCGATCTACAACTCCTACTGCGTGTCGGACAACATCTACGCCGACGTCAACGGCGACCATCTTCCGGACATGATCCACGCGAGGATCACGGGACGGAACGGGACCGAACTGGGGCGGATGATCAACAAGATGCTCGACTACGAGCGCAACCCCGTCACCGACGCGCCGTACTATGACCATCCGATCATCGCTGGCGGATGGCAGACGGAGCGCTGGTTCATCCTCTGCGCGGAGACCCTCTACGGACACCAGGCCAACGCGCTGGGCAAGCACCCCGTGAGGGAGTACGCGATCTACTCCGGAACGCCGGGGACGGTCTGGTCCACGAACCAGAACACGTCGATCGTCGTGAACTACTTCGGGCCCAACGGGCTCGGCTACATTCCGGCCACGCCGCAGCATCTGACCGACTGGGGCGGCAACGCCACGCGGATCAACAACGACATCAACGCCGGGGCCTACCTGCTCGTGCACCGGGACCACGGGGCGGAGAACGGCTGGGGCGAGCCCGCCTACACCAACGCGAACCTCGCGGGCCTGCACAACACGATGCTCCCGTTCGTCTTCAGCATGAACTGCCTCACGGGCAAGTACGACTGGACCAGCGAGTGCTTCACCGAGGCCTTCCATCGCATGGCCCAGGGGGCTCTCGGGCTCGTCGCCGCCTCGGAGGTCTCCTACTCGTTCGTGAACGACACCTACGTCTGGGGGATGTGGGACACGATGTGGCCCGGCTTCATGCCCAACTACGGCCCCTACCCGCCCACGCAACCCTTCTCGACGGAGATGCGGACCGCATTCGGCATGGTGAGCGGCAAGTACTTCCTCCAATCGAGCAGCTGGCCGTACAACCCCGGCGACAAGACGGTCACCTACCACCTCTTCCATCATCACGGCGACGCCTTCATGACCCTCTACTCGCAGGTGCCCCAGAGCCTCACGGTGACCCACGACGACATCTGCATGATCGGCAACACGGTCTTCCATGTGCAGGCCGATGCGGGAGCGTTGATCGGCCTGACGATCGATGGGGAGATCGTGGCCGTCGCGACCGGAACCGGGATGCCCCAGGAGATCGAGATCCCGGCGCCGACGATGCCCGGATCCCTCAGGATCACTGTGACCAAGGCGAACTACTACAGGTACGACGAGTCGGTCGAGATCATCCCGCCGAGCGGGCCCTATCTGGTCTTCGAGACGACGCGCGTCCTGGACGATCCATTCGACCGGGACGGGATCCTCGACGCGGGCGAGCAGCCGGCTCTGTCGATCTCGCTGGAGAACGTCGGGATCGAGACGACGACGGGCGTGACGGCGCAGCTTCAGACGAGCGACCCGCACATCGCGATCCTCGATGGAGAGGCTTCCTACCCTGACATCGAAGCCGACTCGATCCGCGCCTCGATCGATCCCTTCTCGATCGTTGTGGCCGCAGGCGCCCCGGATGGGCACGTGGCGGCCTTCACGGTCACGGTCCAATCCAACGAGGGAACATGGAACTGCCCGTTCTCCCTTGCGATCCAGGGTCCGAGCCTGCATCAGGACGGCCATGTCCTGAACGACGAACCGCCCCAGGGGGATGGGGACGCCGTGATCGATCCGGGCGAGAACTTCTACCTGCAGCTATGGCTCGAGAACTCGGGCCACGCGTCCACGGGGCCGATCACGGCGACCCTGGCCACGATGGATCCCAATGTCCAGATCCTCGCTCCGGTGGCGGAGTGCCCCCCCATTCCGCCGGCAGGCAGAACGATCACGGGGGCCTTCGACGTCAAGGTTCTCTCAGCCTGCCCGAGCCCGGCCATATTGTCCTTCCAGCTCTTCCTGGCCGCTCCCGGCGGGTACTCGGCTACCTTGAACTTCAGCCTCGATGTCGGCGCATGGATCGACCAGGCGGAGACCGACAGGGGCTGGACCCTCAGCGCGCCCGACGACAATGCCACGGCGGGGCTCTGGGTCCGGGCGGAACCCGTCGGCACGACGTATGGGTCTCCGGCCCAGCAAGTGCAGCCCGAGTTCGACCACACCCCTGACCCCGCCCAGATCTGCTTCGTCACCGGCAACGGCGCGCCGGGCGGAGCCGCCGGCGACGCGGACGTCGACAACGGAAAGACGACGCTCCTCACGCCGGTCTTCGCGCTCGGCAACGCGACCTCGGCCACGATCTCCTACTGGAGGTGGTACACGAACAACCTGGGCAACAACCCCGGCCAGGACTACTGGGATGTCGAGGTCACATCGAACGGAACGACCTGGGTTCCGTTGGAGCACACGACGGCCAGCGCCAATAGCTGGAACCAGTACACGTTCAACCTCGGCGAGCATGTCACGTTGACCGACCAGGTCCGTATCCGGTTCGTGGCCTCCGACCTGGCTCCCGGATCGCTGGTCGAGGCCGCGGTGGACGACTTCGTCCTGGACGCGACCTACACGATCGCCGCGGATGCCTCGGAGGAGACCGCGACAGGGGCGCCTGGCATCGTCGCCTGCGGGCCGAATCCCGCGCGCGGGTGGATGACGGTCTCGTACCGTCTCGATCGCGCCTGCCCGGTCAGACTCACGCTGCACGATCTCGCGGGACGAAGGGTACGCACCCTCGTGAACGGCCCGGCCCTCGCGGGAATCCACGAGGTGAGCTTCGACGCGCACGACACGATCCTGAAGGCGCTCCCCTCGGGGATCTACTTCCTTAGGATGGAGGCCGACGGGGTCTCCTCGACCCGGCAGGTGACGATCGTTCGATAAGGCGAAGGGGCAGAGGCGGAGGCGGAAGCCTCGCGCCCGACTCGGAAGGCCGCCCGCCTCCCGCTCGTGGGGGGCGGGCGGGTTGCTTGGGGGCCTTATCATGAGCGGAATCGACATCCCCCTTTCCGAGGATCCCTCGATCTATCGCCGGTCCTTCCACGACAGCACCGACGCCATCGTGATCACCGATCTCGCCGGGAAGATCGCGATCGCGAATCAGGCATGGCTCAGCCTATACGGCTATGCCCTGGAGGAAGTGATCGGGAACTCGACGAGCCTCGTGAAGAGCGAGCAAACGACCCGCGAGATGTACGACTACATGTGGAGCCAGATCTCCGATCCGGCCAAGGGCTTCTGGCGTGGGGAGATCGTCAACCGAAAGAGGGACGGGACGGAAGTGGCCGTCCTTCTCACGATCACCCCCATCCGGCGGGAGGGGGGGATTGTCGGATACATGGGGCTCGGGATAGACGTCACGGAGCGGAAGGAGGCCGAGGCCCTTCGCGAGACCTACGGCATGATCGTCCGCCACGATCTCAAGGCCCCCCTCGGCTCCCTGCTCGCCCTCCTGGATGCGATGCTGGATGGGTTCACGGGGCCCATCACGGAGAAGCAAGAGGAGGTCCTCAGCCGAGCGAAGCGCTCGGCGCAGAGGATGCATGAGATCATCGCCACCTCTCTCGACATGGGTAAGCTCAAGCGCGGGATCTTGCGACTCGACATCGAGGATGTCGACCTCTTCGCCGCGGCGCGCGCATCGATCGAGACGCTCGAGCAGCTCGCCGCGAGGAGGGAAGCGCGGGTGAGGCTGTGCGCCGGGACGAGGGACGCGACACCTGAGGACACACTCGTCCTCTGTCTGGACCCGGTCCACTTGCAGCGCTGCGTCGACAATCTCCTCAAGAACGCGATCGAGGCCTCCCCGGAGGGCGGCGACGTCCGCGTCCTCATCGAGAAGACCGCGAACACGGCGTCCATCCGCTTCGAGAACGCCGGATCCCCGATCCCGCCCGACATCCGCGCGACGCTCTTTCACCCGTTCAGCGCCTACGGGAAGCGAGGGGGAACCGGACTCGGCGTCTACGGCGTCAAGATGACGGTCGAGGCGATGGGCGGGAGCATCCGCTACGAGTCGAACGAGAGCGGCACGGTCTTCGAGATCGCTTTCCCGATCGCAGTCAATCCAGAACGATGAGCCTTCGCGTCTGCCGGACCGGCTCCCGTGCCGTGACCTCCAGGGTGCCGCCGGCGCGAAACGCGGATCGTGGACAGAAGCAGGGCGCGAGCCGCGCGGGCCGGAACTCTTCCGGCCCGCTTAGGATCGCCTGGACGAGGTCGTTCCTCTCTAACGAACCACCGCCACCTGCTTGACCTGCGTCAGATCGGGCGTCTCCATCCGGACGAAGTAAACGCCCGACGCGATCCTCCTGCCCGCTTGGCCTATCGGCGAGATGTCCAGCGAGTGCTCGCCAGCCTCCTCCGTCCCTGCGAAGAGCGTCTTCACGCGCCTGCCCGCCACGTCAAACAACTCGAGCCTGACCGGCGAGCGAGCCGCCAGGCGATAGGTCAGGATCGCGCCCGAGCCGATCGGGTTGGGACGGCAGGCGCCGAGCCCGGTGATCAGGCGCCCATCGTTCTCCTGCGCGCCGGCCAGGGGAGGATGCACGATCGTCACGGTGATGTCATCGACCGCGGCCTCGACGAGGGATCCAGGAGACGTGTCGTCGGCGACGAACCGGAAGCGGACCGTCCCCGTGAGCGGAACGAAGGCTCCCACGTCGAAGGTCTGCTCGGTCCAGGAGTTCGCGCTCGCGGTCGTGTATTCGAGATGAACCCAGTTCGAGCCGTCCGAGGTGACGTCGACGCTCCAGTAGTCCTGGCCCGGGTTGTTCCCGAGGTTGTTCGTGTACCACCTCCAGTAGGAGATCGTGGCCGAGGTCGCGTCCGCCATGTCGAAGATCGGCGATAGCAGCGTCGTCCTGCCTCCGTCCACATCGTTGTCCGGGGCCGCTCCTCCCACGGGGCCGTTCGCGGTCACGAAGCAGATGTGCCCCGGATCGACGGTGTGATCGTTCTCCGGCTGCACCTGCTGGGGGGGGCTCCCGTAAGTCGTGCCGACCGGATCGGCGCGCTCCCACCGCCCGGTCGTCGCATTGTCTCCCGATGCGCCGAGCGTCCAGCCCATGTCCAGCTCCACGCTGTCGAACCAGGGTCCGACGCTGAGAAGAACCTCGGGCGACGCAAGGTAGGCATCCAACCCGCTCAGGTCGAGGACGAGCGATCCTGTGTAGATCGCGGGACACTCGGGCGAGATGTCCACCATGAAGCCGCCCACCTCGACTCCCCCGCCGACGGGGACCACCCCCACGGCCCGCGGGGTCTCGTTGCAGTCGAAGTAGCCGCCGCCATGCAGGACTCCCGTGAGATCGGGCGAGTCGCAACCGCCGACGTTCGCGATCCCGAGCGTGAGCCGGACCGTTTCGCCCGGGTCGGCGACTCCATCACCGTCGCCCGCCGCGTCGTAGATCTCGGCGACCGAGACCGCGTAGGACGGCGCCCTGGCCGCGAGGTTCATCGGCAGCACGCCGGGCTCCTCCGTGACGCCGAGCTGCAGGTTGAGCGGCTCGCCGTCCGGGACGTTGCTCGCGATGCGAATCACGTATGGCGGGACATTGGCAACGGTGCCCTCCGAGGGGATCTGCCCGTAGGCGCTCGAGGGAACGAGCAGCGTCACATAGGGCGAGGTCGTCGCGAGCGTGCCGATGACGTTCTCCGCGTCCGACAAGCCCATATTGTGCAGGGCGATCGTCAGCTCGATCTTCTCCCCGAAGTCGATCACGCCGTCGCCATCGCCCTGGGAGGATCCGTTGCCGTCGTCGTCGATCGTGATCTGGTCGATCGCGAGGTAGACCCCTTCCATGTTGCCGAAGAGGTTCAGCATGTCCCCCAGCCCGGCCGGAGTGCTGCTGTACTGGGGCGTCTCCGACTCGAAGTCGTTCGCCTCGGCGTAGATGAAGGCCTCATGCATCGAGACGATCCCGTCGTTGTTGGTGTCGGCATCGACCGGAACTCCGGCGGGGGTCTCCCAGCCGACCGCGCAGGTCCAGTGGTAGACGAAGGTGTCGTAGATGTAGTCGGGGCCCATCGCCCAGGAGAGCTCGTTCCAGTTGGCCGCGGTCGCGATGACGCGGCCGTCGCCGGCCAGGTCGTCGATCATTCCCCCGCTGTAGCACTGCTCGAAAGTGCAGATGATCGTCTCGCACGGTAGCGCGGCCACATAAGCGGCCATCTGATCGTCCCGCAGCTCCTCGAGATTCCAGAGATTGAGGTAGCAGTCGTACCCCGACTGCTGGCCGCCGTGGTCGGTCGTGAAGATGAAGAGCTGGTCGCTCGAGGTGAGAGTGGCGGCCAGCTCGTTGAAGACCTGGCCGACGTACTGGAGGGTAGCCGGGTACTCGATGTCCGGATCGCCGTCGCCGTCGAGATCGGGAGGCGAGTTCGTGCCGTTGGATCTATCGACCGCCGGGTTCGTCCCGTCGGAGATGCAGACCCGGATGTGGTCATCCGCGTACCCGTAGTACTCGACGAGCGCCCGGTAGATGAAGGCGCAGTCGTTCCAGTAGCGGATGTGGTTGTTGGACTGGTTGGCGCCTCCGCTGATGATGAAGGCCCAGGCCTGGCCGCGCGCGGGCGCGGGCTTCGGTAGGCCGCGCAGAAGCTCGCTGAATCTCTCGAGACTCGCCTCCGAGACGCCCGGAGGCGGGTTGTCGCTGCCGCTCGTGATCTCGATGAGCTCCGGCTGGAACAGAGGAGGAGTGGTCGCATCGTAACGGCGCACCTCGCCGGAGGAGGCATCGACCTGGAAGTACCAACAGGGATGCTCCCAGTTCGCGCCCGGATAGCGGTCCACGAAGACGAACCAGCTCGGATCGGCCGCGACAAAGATCACTTCCCTCCAGGCCGAGACCGCCTCCCCCGCGACAAGAGGGCGAGGGTGGACGAAGAGGCGGACTCCATCCAGCGATCCGCCGAGCTGCGTGCGGGTGACGAGCGACACGGCCTCGTCACGATCGACCGCGGGAGCCTGCGCCAGCGCTTGATGCGCCGGAGATCCCATAACCAGCAAGAGGAGGAAGAGGACGGAGAGAGCGTGGATAAGGGGACGGTGGGACTGCGGGGGCGCGGCCTTGCTGCGCATCGAGGTTGTCTCCCTTCATAGTTCGAGCCCGAGGCGGCGCGGGCCTGGAGGCCGCAAGGCCCCTCGGAGCTTTCGGGGGTTGTCGAATGGCCGTCACGATTATACCGCTCAGGAGCGCATACCGGAAGCGCCGCTTCACCCTCTGCTTCTCCCTCCCCACTCTCCCCGCGCCCGGCACGCTTCCCTTTCCGGGGCCATGTGATTGGTGTAGTCTCCCGGTGCTCATGAGCCTCTCCATCGGCGCGCGTTTGGGCCCTTACGAGATCCTCTCGCCGGTCGGGGCGGGAGGGATGGGGGAGGTCTACCGTGCCCGAGATACGCGCCTCGATCGGGAGGTCGCGATCAAGATCCTCCCGGCACTCCTCTCGGCGGACCCGGAACGCCGCCAGCGCTTCGAGCGCGAAGCGCGCGCCGTCTCGAGCCTCTCGCACCCCCACATCTGCTCGCTCTTCGATGTCGGCCATCAGGACGGGCTCGACTACCTGGTCATGGAGTACCTCGAGGGCGAGACGCTCGGCGCCCGGCTCCGGAAAGGCGCGATGGAAATCGAGCAGCTCCTGCGCACCGCAATCGAGATCGCCGATGCTCTCGACGCCGCCCATCGAAAGGGCCTGATCCACCGCGATCTGAAGCCTGGCAACGTCATGCTGACCAGATCCGGCGCGAAGCTCCTCGATTTCGGTCTCGCAAAGAGCATGCCTTCCGCAGCCGAAGCCTCGGGCGCGACCGCCGCTCCCACCATGACCAGTCCCTTGACGGCGAGGGGGACGATCGTCGGCACTCTCCAGTACATGGCCCCCGAGCAGCTCGAAGGAGGCGAGGCGGATGCGCGGACGGACATCTTCGCCTTCGGAGCCGTCCTGCATGAGATGGCGACAGCGCAGAAGGCCTTCGACGGGAAGACCCAGGCTTGCGTGATCGCGGCGATCCTCGAGCGCGATCCGCCGGCGGTCTCTTCGATCCAGCCGCGCTTCCCGCCGGCCCTGGATCGTCTGATCCGGACCTGCCTCGCGAAGGACCCGAGCGAGAGACGCCAGTCGATGCACGACGTCCTGCTCGATCTGAAGTGGATCTCCGAGGGAGGCTCGGAGGCAGGCGTTCCCGCCCGCGTATCGTCGCGTCGCAGGCTGAGGGGACGGCTGGCATGGGCCCTCGCCTCGGTGTTCGCGCTGGCCTCCCTGGCTCTCGGAATCGCGTACAACCGGGTGTCGCATCGAAAGGAGCGGATCGTCCGGGCCGTGATCCTCCCCCCCGAGAACACCGACTTCTTCCTCCTCTCGCATGGCCCGGGCCCCGTCTGCGTGTCGCCCGACGGCAGCCGGCTCGTCTTCGCCGCCCGAGCAGAGGACCAGCGCGTTCATCTGTGGGTGCGCGATCTCGACACCGACATGGCGCGCCCGCTGCATGGCACGGATGGAGGGGCCTATCCGTTCTGGTCGCAGGACAGCCGGACGGTCAGCCGCGATGGGCTGTTGAGGACCGTCGAGATTCAGGAAGATGGTGGAAGCCTACGCGTCGGGGCGACGACGAACCTCTTCAGCGTGCTCAACGCCTCGGACGGCACATATGACGACTCCCGCCAGCGCTCTCTCTGCGTCTTCCCGGCGGAGTGGGAGAAGACGAGGTGGCTCACGCTGGTCGTCAACTGGACCGCCGGGCTGGAGGGGAGGTAGGGCATGATGCGTCTCTGCGGGCGCCGCCGATTCGCAGTCCCCGCCATCGCGCTGATCGCGGCGACAGCCGGAGCGATGAGCGCCTCCCGCGCGCTTGCCGCCCCGGGAGGCGCCGGAGGGGGGGCGGTGCCGGAGATCCTCCTCGGCCTGGCCGTCATCCTGATCGCGGCCAAGCTCGGCGGAGAGCTCTTCGCCCGCATGGGCCAGCCGACGGTCCTGGGAGAGCTGCTGGCGGGCATCATCCTCGGGAATCTGCATCTGATCGGCGTCGACACCTTCGACTTCCTGCGGGAGGAGGCGACCTTTGCGGTCCTGGCCGAGATCGGGGTCGTGATCCTGCTCTTCGAGGTCGGTCTCGAAACCAGCGTTCGGGAGATGCTGAGCGTGGGATGGGTGGCGGGACTTGTGGCCGTCGTGGGGATCGTCGTCCCGACCGCCCTCGGAATCGGAGTGAGCAGCCTCTTTCACGGATCGGAGACCTTCTACGTTCATCTCTTCGTCGGCACGGTCCTGTGCGCGACGAGCGTGGGCATCACCGCCCGCGTCCTGAAGGACCTCGGCGCCCTTCGCCGGCGCGAGTCCAAGATCATCCTCGGCGCGGCGGTCATCGACGACATCCTGGGACTCCTCGTGCTCGCGACGGTCACCGCCATGATCGCAGCCGCGAACAGCGGCGCGACGATGAGCTTGCCGGGCCTTGCGGCGATCATTGGCAAGGCCCTGGCCTTCCTCGTCCTCTCGATCCTCGCCGGGCTCTGGGTCGCCCCCCGACTCTTCCGGGCCGCGACCCGGTTGCGCAGCCGGGGTCTCCTGATGACCCTGAGCCTCGCCTTCTGCTTCGTGCTGGCCTTCCTCGCCCATCGAGTCGGCCTCGCCTCGATCGTGGGGGCCTTCACGGCGGGGCTGATCCTGGAGGATGTCCACTATCGGGACCTGGCGACAAGAGAGGAGTCCGACCTGCATCAGCTCCTGCAGCCGATCGCGGCGCTGCTCTTGCCCGTCTTCTTCGTCCTCATGGGAATCGGCGTCGACGTGAGGGTGTTCGGGGATGTTTCGGGACTCGGATTCGCCCTCGTCCTCACGGTGGCCGCGGTGGCAGGCAAACAGGCATGCTCCCTTGCCGCCTCGGGGCGAGGAATCGACAGGCTCCTGGTCGGCTTCGGCATGATCCCCCGCGGAGAGGTGGGATTGATCTTCGCCGGGGTCGGCGCGACATTGATGCTCCAGGGCCACCCCGTCATCTCTCCCCAGGTCTTCTCGGCCGCGGTGATCATGGTGATGATCACGACGCTCGCCACGCCGCCGCTGCTCAAGTGGCGCCTCCAACGGGGGGCGAAGCTCCGGGCGGAGAACGACCCGGGCGCCCAGAAGGAGCCGGACGAGCCGTAGAGAGCCCGCGCGGGCTTCCAGACGGCCGATGCGCGCGTTCGCATGCGAGCGGCGTTGGGCCGAGCGGACGCGCACGCGCGGACCCGGCCGGGTCCGCTGGCGCGCGTCCTCGGGTGGATTTCTTAGCGCGCGCTCCGCTCCAGCAGGAGGCGGCGCGCGTAGGGGATCAGCCCGCCCGCGTCGATGATCGCCTGGCGGGCCTTCGGCAGGGGCTCGATCGCGAACGACTTGCCGGTCGTACGGTTGTGGACCTGGTCCCCCTCGATCTCCAGCTCGTGCCCTTCCTCGGCCTCGATCCCCGGGCAGATGACCATCCTGAGTCCGACATTGATCGAGTTCTGGAGGAAGATCCGGGCGAAGTGACGCGCCACGACGATCAGGTCATATCCCTTGATGCAAGATGCGGCCTGTTCCCTCGAGGAGCCGCAGCCGAAGTTCTTCCCCGTGACGATGAAGCTCCCGGGAGCGGCCTCCTTCGCCTTGAGCTTCCTGTTGAAGTCTGCATCGTCGGCGAAGGCGTACTGCGGCGTCTCCGTGGGCAGGACTGTCGCCATGAAGCGGCCCGGATAGATGATGTCGGTCGAGATGTCGTCCCCAAGCTTCCTCACAACCTTTCCTCTTGCCATCTCAGAGCACTCCTCTCGGGTCGGAAATCACGCCGGTCAGCGCGCTGGCCGCCGCGACCGCAGTCGAACACAGGTAGACCTCGGAGTTCGGATTGCCCATCCGTCCCTTGAAGTTCCGATTGGTCGTCGCAAGGGCTGTCTCCCCGTCCCCCAACGCTCCCTGGTGCACTCCCAGGCAGGGACCGCAACCGGGATTGCAGACCACGGCGCCCGCCTCGACGATGTCCTGGATGTACCCGAGGCGCATCGCATCGGTGTAGATCCGCCACGACGCGGGGAAGACGATCATGCGTGTCCCTTCGGCCACCCTCTTGCCTTTGAGAATCCGGGCAGCCACATCGAGATCGTCCAGGCGCCCGTTTGTGCACGAGCCGACAACGATCTGGTGCACCTTCTTGCCCGACACCTCCCGGATCGGCTTCACGTTGTCGACGGTGTGCGGACAGGCGATTTGCGGCTCCAGGCCCGCGGCGTCGATCCGGAGAATCTGATCGTAGACCGCGTCATCGTCCGGCCCGAAGATGTCGAGCGGATCGTCCACGCCCGCCTCCTCGCGGAGGTAGCGCTGGGTCTCGGCGTCGGGCGGCACCAAGCCGGCCGTCGCCCCCGCCTCGACGGTCATGTTGCAGAGGACCAGCCGTCCCGATGTGGGCATCTTGCGCACGGCCTCTCCGTGGAACTCGATCACCTTGAAGTTCGCCCCCTCGGCCGTGAGCTTCCCGACGAGGTAGAGGATGACATCCTTCGGATAGACCCCCTTCGGAAGCGCGCCGTCCACGACCACCTTGATCGTCCCCGGCACCTCCACGTTGAGGATGTTGCCGAGGGCCCAGACCGAGGCCATCTCGGTTGCCCCGATGCCGAAAGCGAAGGCTCCGAGCGCCCCGTGGGTCGTCGTGTGACTGTCGGTACCGACCACGACCTGGCCCGGCCGCACGTAGCCGTTCTCGGGGAGGATCTGGTGGCAGATGCCCCCGACGTCGCCCCGGATGTCATGGAACTTCGTGATTCCCTGCTTGCCCACGAAGTCGCGGATCTTCTTCTGGTTGGTCGCCGTCTTGGAAGACTCCGCGGGAACGCGGTGATCGAAGATGATCGCGATCCTGCCCGGATCCCACACGTTCGCCTCCCGACCCGTCCCCTGGAAGATCTCCATGAACTGATTGATCACGAGGGCGCCGTTTTCGTGGGACATCGCCAGGCTCACGGGCGGCTCCAGCACATCCCCCACCGCCACGCGATCCTTGCCGCAGGCCCGCGCGATCACCTTCTGCACGTAGGTCATGCCCATGGTGTCCATCTCCCTCCTACACGATACCTTTCGACTTGAGGGTGGCCAGCTCATCCGATCCCACGCCGAGCGTCGCTAGCACATCGGCCGTGTGCGCCGACAATCGAGGCGGCGGCGCCGTGATCTGCCCTGGCGTCTTCTCGAAGAGCGCCGTCAGGCCGAAGAGCGGAACCGTTCCGATCCCCTCGACTGCGACATCCTTCAACGTGCCTCTGTGCCTCACCTGAGGCTGCTTGAGTGCCTCCTCCAGGCTCAAGATCTCCCCGCTGGGGACATCCTTCGCATTCAGCAGGTCGACCCACTCGTTGGTGCCGCGCTCGGCCAGCTTGGCCTCGAGGAGCGGGGTCAGCGCCTTGCGGTTCTTCTTGCGGATGTCGCGCTTCTGGAAGCGCTCGTCCGTCTTGAGCTCCGGCACCCCGAGGACGTCGCAGACGGCCTCCCACTGCTCCTGCTTGTTGGCCGCGATATTGATGTAGCCGTCCTTCGTCCGGAACGTCCCGGAGGGGGCGGCCGTGAAGTTGTCGTTGCCCATGAGGACAGGCTGCTGGCCGCCGATCAGGAGGTTGGCCGCCACCCAACCCATGAGCGGCATGATCGAGTCGAGCATCGCGACATCGATGAACTGGCCCTCCCCCGTGCGCTCCCGGTTGTAGAGGGCGGCCATGATCGCGAAGGCGGCGTTCAGCCCGCCCACGGTGTCGCAGACCGGGAATCCAGCGCGCAGCGGGCTCAGGCGTTCGTCGCCGTTGACGGCCATCTCGCCGCTCAGACCCTGTATGATCTGGTCGTAGGCCGGCTTCAGAGCGTCGGGCCCCGTCTGCCCGAAGCCCGAGATCGCGCAGTAGATCAGGCGCGGATGTATCTCCTTGAGGACGTCGTAGCCCAGCCCCAGGCGCCCCATGACGTCGGGGCGGAAGTTCTCGACCAGGATGTCCGCGGTCTTCACGAGGCGCTTGAAGATCTCCTTGCCCTCGGGCGACTTCGTGTTGAGCGTGACCGACTTCTTGTTGGCGTTCTGCGCGAGGAAGCTCGTCCCCATGAGTTTCTCGTTCAGCTCCGGCAGGATCCCGAGCTTGCGGGCGAGATCGCCGTCCTTCGGGTTCTCGATCTTGATGACTTCCGCGCCCAGAAGCGCCAGGTGAAGCGTTGCGAAGGGTCCGGCCAGCACGTTCGTTAGGTCGAGAACGCGGATGCCGGAGAGGATCGACTTGCTCATGACTGCTCCTTTGCCCTGATGGGCCCCGTCCTGTAGACATACCCCTGCATGTCGCGTCCGAAGTGCGCCGCCACGTCGCGGGCGACGGCGATGACGCCTCCCAGGTCGACGTCCGTTCGCATCCCCTGGCGATGAAGGGCGTGCACGAAGTCCTCGGTCGCGACGTTGCCGGCCGCGACCTTGGTGAAGGGACAGCCCCCAAGCCCTGCGAAAGAAGTCTCGAACGAGGTCACGCCCATCCGCATCGCGGCGAAGATGTTCGCCATGCCGAGCCCGTAGGTGTTGTGGAAGTGACAGGTGCACTCGATGGCGGGGGCGAGCTTCTTCAGCGAGCCGAAGAGCCGCTCGACCTGCCCGGGGTCGGCATGACCGGCGGTGTCGGCAAGGCTTATTTGGTTCAGCCCGGCCTCATGATATGAGGCCGCCATGCGCAGGACGCGCTCTTCGGGAATCGGCCCCTCGAAACCGCATCCGAAGGCGGATTGAACGGACACCTGCACCTTCTTGCCGGCCGCCAGCGCCTCCTTGGCCGCGCCGATGATCCGCCGCGTCGCCTCTTCTGTTCCCATGCCGGTGTTCTTCTGGCTATGGGTTTCGCTCGCGGAGGCTCCCATGCAGAACATCTCGACGCCGCACTTGAGACCGCGTTCGAGCCCCTTCTCGTTGAGGACGAGACCCGAGAGGATCGTGCCACCCTCCTTGCCGGCCGTCAGGCGCCGGAACAGCTCGTCGGTGTCGGCCATCTGGGGGACCTTCTCCGGATGGACGAACGAGCCGACCTGGACGATGTCGACGCCGGCCGCCATGAGGCCGAGGATCCACTCCTCCTTCTTTTCTAGCGCGACGACCTGCTTCTCCATCTGCAGGCCGTCGCGGGGCCCCACTTCGTGAACGATCACGCGCGCCATCCTGTCTTCCCCTCCTTCAGATCTTCGCCGCGATGGCCTGCGCCATCTCGAGCGTCTTGGCCGATCCACCCATGTCGTAGGTGCGCACCTTCCCCTCGCGCACCACCTCGGCGACGGCCGATTCGATCCGCTCGCCGGCCTCGGCCTGCCCCAGCCAGTCGAGCATCATCTTCGCGGCGAGAATGGTGGCGATCGGATTCACCTTGTATTGCCCGGCGTACTTCGGGGCGGAGCCGTGCGTCGGCTCGAATACGGCGAGCTTCTGCCCGATGTTCCCCGAACAACCGAATCCCAGGCCGCCGACCATCTGGGCGCAGAGATCCGAGATGATGTCGCCGTAGAGATTCGGCGCCACCAGCACCTCGTAACTGAAAGGGTTCTTGAGCAGCCACATCGTCATGGCGTCGATGTTGGCGTCGTCCAGGGCGATCTCGGGGAACTCCTTCGCGACCGCCCGGGCTGTCTCGAGGAAGAGGCCGTCGGTCGCGCGGACCACGTTGGCCTTGTGGACCACCGTCACCTTCTTGCGCCCGAACTTCTTGGCGAACTCGAATGCCGCCCGCACGATCCGCTCCGACCCCTTCCGGGTGTTGATCTTGCAGGAGATGGAGTACTGATCCGACGGCAGGTCCTTGAACGCCTTGAAGGGCGGCGAGAGCGCCGCCAGCGTATCGCGAAGCTGATCGGGCACGGTGTTGAACTCGACGCCCGCGTAGAGGTCCTCGGTGTTCTCGCGGAAGACGACGAGGTCGATCGCCTCCTTGAAGTTGAGCGGGTTTTGCGCGTACGCCTTGCAGGGGCGCAGGCAGATGTAGAGATCGAAGAGCTGCCGCATCCGGACGATGGGAGAACGATAGACGAGGTTCTTGCCTTGCAGCTCTGGAACCAGCTCCTTCTCCGCCGCCTTGACCGGCTTCGATGTGATGGCGCCGAACATCGCGGCGTCCACGTTCTTGAGGAGATCGATCGTCCGCTGCGGGAACGCGTCGCCCTCCTTGCACCAGAACTCCCAGCCGATGTCCCCGTGGACGTAATCCGCGTCGAGTCCGACCTTGTCGAGCACGATCCTCGCGGCCTCCATCACCTCCACGCCCACTCCATCCCCCGGCAACCACGCGATTCGAACCTTCCCGGCCATTCCCGAAACCTCCTTGCTCGAGCGCCCACCGCGCCCTCCGCAGACGACTTTCCACGAGCCGGCCCCATGCGCCGGACCCGGATGAGAGCGTACCGAGGAGCAGAAACTTAGACCAGTAGATTAACGGCCATTGAAACTTCGATCCAGTCGAAGTATTGTTCGAGCATGAAGTGGGTTAACTACCATCATCTTTATTACTTTTGGCTTGTCGCCCGCGAGGGAAGCCTTGCCCGAGCGAGCGCGGAGCTCAGGCTGGCGCAATCCACGGTCAGCAAGCAGATCCACCTGCTGCAGCGTTCCCTGGGCCACGACCTCTTCAACAAAGACGGCCGGCGACTCGCTCTGACGGCACGCGGGAAGGTCGTCTTCCGTTATGCGGAAGAGATCTTCGGCCTGGGCCGCGAGATGCTCGACTCCCTGCAGGACCGTCCCGTCGGGAGACCCCTTCGAGTCACGGTCGGCATCGCCGATGTGGTTCCCAAGCTGATCGCCGAGCGGGTGCTTGCCCCGGTTCTGACGCTCGGGCAGGCGGTCCGGCTCGTCTGCAGAGAGGACAAGCCCGACCGGCTGCTCGCCGATCTCGCCCTGCACGAGCTCGACATGGTCCTGACCGAGGCGCCCGCCAATCCGAACGTGAAGGTCCGAGCCTTCAGTCATCTCCTCGGGGAATCTGGGATGGAGATCTTCGGCCGCGCCGATCTGGTCGCCAGGTACAGGCCGGGCTTTCCCGACTCGCTCGGGGAAGCTCCCTTGCTCGTGCCCGCAGAGAACACCGTCCTGCGCAGATCGCTCGACCAGTGGTTCCAGGCCAGGGGGATCAGGCCCAACATCGTCGGCGAGTTCGAAGACAGCGCGCTCCTCAAGGTCTTCGGCCTTCGCGGCCTCGGGCTCTTCCCCGCAGCCTCGATCATCTCGCAGGACGTCCAGACCCAGTACAGGGTCCGCTCTGCCGGGAGGATCCCCGCGGTGCGGGAGAGACTTTACGCGGTGACGGTCGAGCGCAAGATCAAGCACCCCGCCGTTGCGGCAATCTGCGAGACGGCGAGATCGATGCTGTACGGGACGAGATAGACGGCGATCCGCCGACGCGCGTCCTCGAGGGCGCAGGCGCGATCTCTGTTGTGGAACCGGGGCCCTCCCCAAGGTATGATCAACCTGCCATCGGTGATGGCCGTGGTTGCCGGTCCTTGGCGCCGCGAGGACATCCTCTCCATCCAGGAGGCGCGCGATGCACAGACTCCCTCCCCTCGGAGTTGCTCTGCTTGTCGGTCTCGCTCTTCCGTGCGCCGCCCCCGCGCTCGACTACGTCGAGTCGTCCCAGGGGCTCGTCCCCCCGAGCTGGGAGGGCGGGCGCACGGAACTCGAGTTCTCCGACGTCGACGCCGACGGCAACGTCGATCTCGTCTCGATCGGCGATCACGGGAGTCCCTACATCAACACCGATGAGCATGGGATCATGGTCTGGTTCGGCGACGGGCGAGGGGCCTGGAGCGTCTACCAGTCAGGCAACTTCGGCTATGGCGGCATCGCGCTCGGCGACATCAACAACGACGGCCTGATCGACGCGGCCTACGGGATGCATCACAACTACTCGTCCAACGACTTCGGGGACCAGATCCTCGAGGCGGCCCTGGGCGACGGGACCGGCAAGAACTGGATCGCGTGGGACGATGGCCTCGCGACATCGGGCGAAGACTGGGGCATGTTCTGCACCGATCTTGCGGACATCGACAATGACGGCGATCTCGACATCGGATCGAACTCCTTCGGCTGCTGCGCAGGCGTGCACGTCTACAGAAACCATGGCGACGGCACCTGGACGCAATCTTTCGGATTCCTGGGCGGAAACTCCGGGATGGAGTTCATCTTCGGCGACATCAACGCAGACGGATTCATGGACTTCGTCGCCGCCAACCAGACAGGCACTGTCTACCTGGGCGACGGGAGCGGCGACTTCGCGAATGCCGATGGCAACCTGCCGGGCGGCAGCTCGACCGGGCGCAACGGCCCATCCCTCGGCGACATCGACAACGACGGCGATCTGGACATCGCCTTCAAGGGATCGAGCGCGAGCCTCGAGGTCTGGCTATGGAACGGGATCGGCAACTGGATCCGGGCGGCGGACGGACTGCCGAGCTCGGGCATTGCGACGACCCAGTTGAACGACATGAATGGAGACGGCTGGCTCGATGTCATCGGCCTCGGCAACGGGGTTCTGCGGATCTGGCTGGGCGACGGCGGCGCGACCTGGACGCAGGCGGCCCAGATCAACTTCCCTTCGCCCGGCACATGGTCGGCTCTCCGCGTTGGCGGTGACGTGGATCACAACGGACTGCCTGACATCGCCGCCGTCACCAAGCAAGGGAACTTCCCCTCGGACTACAACCGCCTGCGCGTCTTCCGTGAGTCGTCTCAGGTCGGCGCCTTGACCGCCCGCTTCGTCTCGCCGCGCGGGGGGGAGCGTCTCGCGGGCGGCTCGATACGATTCATCGACTGGATGGCGGCGGTGCCGCCAGGCGAGCAGGCACGAGCCGCGATCGAACTGTCGGCGCACGGACCGGAAGGTCCCTGGATTCCCGTCGCCGACGGCCTGCCCGATGGCGGGCGATACCAATGGCGCGTTCCCGTCGTCGCCGAGACAGACCAGGCCTTCCTGCGCCTACGCGTGACGGTCGGGGCGGAGATTGTCGAGACTACGACGCCGCGCGCGTTCTCCATCCTGCCGCCGACGGCGGCGTCCATCGGGGAATGGACGGGAGGAGCCGGCGACGGCGCCCTGGCGTTCCCGAATCCTTCGGGGGGCGGAGTCCGCCTCTTGCTCTCGGGCGGTCGCGAGGAGATCGTGCGGGTGCATGACACGGGCGGGCGCCTGGTGCGGGTCCTCCATGGAGCGGCTCCTGTGTGGGACGGGCGCGACGAGCGCGGGGGCTCTGTCCCGGCCGGCGTCTACTGCGCCACGCGAGGGGGGAAGACCGTGCGGGTCGTGAGGCTCCGATAAGGCCATGTGTCCTCCCACTTCCTGTTGAGGGGGTGGGGTGCCTAGGTAGATCCTGGGTCATCCCACGGGCTCGAGGAGGGAAGAGAAGGAGGACGGGATGGTTCGTAGGGAGGTTGAGCGTTTAGCGGAGAAGACAGCCGAGCGGCAGTTTCTCTACGAGATGGAGACGGACTTCGAGTTGGCACCTGCTGCGTCTCGGGCGGTTCTGGAGACGGCGCAGCAGGTGCTTTTGCCTTCTCTGAGTTTGGGCGAGGTTCGCGAAGGGCAGATGCGGATCACGGTGGTGAGCGATCACGAGCCGAGCGGCAAGCCTCTTTCAGCGATGAAGAAGGTCAGCGTAGTAGTGACGATCGACAGTGGGATGGAGGATCTCGAGGTTCAGCGTCGATTCGGAGTGGAAGGACTTCGGCGGGTTCGGTTGTTGCGGATGGCAGAGGAAGCAGTAGACCAGGGTGGAGTTCTGACGCAGGAGGATCTGGCTCGGCTTCTGCAGGTGGGAGTGCGCACGATTCGTCGGGACGTGCTGATGCTTCGATCCGAGGGGCACTGGGTTCCGACGCGTGGGGTGGTACAGGAGATTGGTCGCGGGCAGTCGCACAAAGCCAAGATCGTGGAGATGTACTTGCAGCGGATGACCTACTCGGAGATCGTGCGCAAAGCGCGACACGCTCCGGGTTCGGTCAAGCGCTACGTAGAGACGTTCGGGCGGGTGGTGGTGCTGTGGGAGAAGGGAATCCGGGAGGCGGGCGAGATCGCCTATCTGGTGGGAGTGAGCCCGCGCTTGGCTGGCGAGTACCTGCGACTTCGGGAGCGCTACGACATCCTGGAGTATCAGGATCGGCTGGAGGAGATCGCCCGCCAAGTGCGGCGAGCCTTGAGCGGGGAGTGGGAAGAAAAAAGGGGCTCCCGATGAGGGCGTTGCCGGACCGGTACAAGGCGGTAGGGCGGCGTGACTTTCAGGCGGCCCTGGAATACCTGCTGGAAACGGAGTTCAAGCTGGTGGGGAGCCATCGTGTCATCCGGCTGATCTCCGAATCCGTGATGGACTTGGTGCGGGAGTTCTACCCGGAGACGCGGCGTCTGGAACCAGGGACGATTCTTTGGGCAACGACCAGGGCAGGGGACCAGGCTCGGGTGAGCTGGGGGAAACGGGCGGAGAGCTACGGGATCCAGATGGTGCTCTTGCCGCTGGTGACCAAAGCGGAGATCGAGAGCCGGATGTACCCGGGTCCGGGTCGGGATCCTCGGGACAACCGGCGCAAGGAGTTTCGTCGCGACACGGCCACCATGGTTCGTTTGGTGAAGAGCGCCGCGGCGCAGGGAGGATTGCTTTCCGGAGCCGAGGTGTCGGTCCTCATGAATCGGTCACTGATGAAGGTGCATGAGTACATTCGTACCTACGAGCAGGAGACCGGAGATCCCCTTCCGATGAAGGGTTATGTTCTGGATCAAGGGAGTTCTCCGACGCACAAGGGGATCATCTGCCGCAAGCTCGAGGAAGGGATGAGCCCTCCAGACATCGCACGTGCCACCGGGCATACGCTGGCGGCGGTAGACAACTACCTGGGCGCGTACAATCGAATCAAGGTACTCCTGCGGAAGGGAATGGATGCACCGACGATTTGCCAGGTCACGGGCCGAGCGGCGCGCACGGTGGCCCAGTACCTGGAGATCGTTGAGCAGTTCCATCCGAAGCTCATGAACGACAGCCATCGGAACTGGTTGTATAGTCGACTCAAGAGGCTCTCTCGCACGGCGAATCTGCCGGCCGAGCAGGTGGCTCCGATGATCAAGAGCCTGGAGAAGGGGGGTAGCTCTGATCCTCCCGCCTCGTCGATTGTGCCTCCTGCGCGATCTGGTGAGGTCGTTCCGAAGGGCGAATCCCCGAGCGGGCCGAAGCCGGGTCCTCGGGGGTCCAAACTGTCAAAGAACCTGGCAACCGGACATATGGCCTAAGAGTCGATAGCACGTTCACTTCATGCCTCAGATTCGGCGGTAGGGAGGGGCGCGGGGCCGAGGATGTGAGCCCGCAACGGGCGCGGCTTCGGTTGCAGCGGTTTCGAGAGACGAGACAACTGGCAGCTGCAAAGCGGGCCGGGAGTTCGTCATCTGACATCAAGCCGCAACAGCAGACACCTGTGGAGGCGGCCGGGCAGGTTCCCGCGTCCTGGCCTGTACGCTCCGTTCTCCCAGCGGTCGACGAATGCATCATCTGTGCGCCCGGTGCGACTGAGAGTGGCGGGGCCGATCTCCCAGTGTCCGCCCGATCCGCCTAGAAACTCCCGAAGGGCACGGCGTCGACGGTGCGAGTCAGTGGGAAGCGCTCCCGGCACAGGCAGACAAGGAGGCCCCGCTCGGCTCTCTCACCAAAGAGACTCTGAAACTCCTCGATTCCACGGGCGTCCATACGGGTCGGCGTGGCCGTGGCCTTTGCTTCGATGGGGATCAGGCGACGGCCATCCTCGACGACGAAGTCAACCTCGTGACCGGCGGCCGTCCTCCAAAAGCCCAGACGCACCGGTTCCCCGCGGTGTTGGAGAAGCCGCAGGATCTGCCCGAAGACGGCGGCCTCGAAGAGGGGGCCGGCCGACATTCCAGCCAGGACCTGGTCCGCCTCGCTGAGTCTGAGCAGGAAGCCCAGGGTCCCCGTGTCCTGGAAGTAGATCTTGGGCCGCTTGACCAGTCGTTTCCCGATGTTCTCGAAGAAGGGGCGGAGGACATGGACCTGGCCACTCGCTTCCAGCACGGAGATCCACGCCTTGATCGTCTTGCCGGTGACACCCAGATCACGGGAGATGTCCTCGAGGTTGATCAACGAGGAGGTGCGCGAGGCCAGCGCCACAAGAAACCTCTGGAAATCACCCAGGTCACCCACGGAACGCAGGGAGCGAACATCCCGCTCCAGGTACGTACTGACATAGGAGGAATGCCAGAGCCTGGCATCTGTCCTTCGGCTCACACTGAGTTCCGGATAGCCTCCCCGAAGGATGATCTGCGCGATCCGAGCGGGCGAGCCCGTCGGAGCCGGCGCAGAGGCCGGGAAGAGCAGGGCCCGCCACGCCGCAGCCTCATCGGGGCTTCCCGCCGCTTCGCGCAGGGAGAGGGAAAGCAGATGGAGAACGGCGACTCGCCCCGCGAGCGACTCCGTGACTCCCTGCATGAGAGGGAAGACCTGCGATCCGGCGAGAATGTAACGACCTCTCCTCGAGCGGTGCTCGTCGATGTCCATCTTGATGTAGGAGAGCAGGTCGGGTGCGTATTGGATCTCGTCCAGGATGAGAGGCGGAGGAAATCGGTCGAGGAACAATCGGGGGTCGCGGCGCGCCTGTTCCCGCAGCTCAGGATCGTCCAGATTGCAGTAGCGGTGGGTCGCGCCGAAGATCCGCCGGACCAGGGTCGTCTTGCCCGATTGCCGGGGACCGGTGAGAACCACGCTCGGGAACTCCCGGGCAACACGCCGGAGCACCGGGGTCAGGGTGCGTGTCAGGTACTTCGCCGCCGCCATGCGAACAACCTGTTCCCTTTTCGGTCCCATGTCAAGCAAATTGGGAATCGGATTCCCAATATGCAGCAGAGGCCCTCTCGCCTGAAGTGTTCACGGATAGAATTGGAGGCGGCGGGAATCGAACCCGATTGCGGGCAAAAAACTAACCGGTTGGCGCGGCGCGAGTTCGGACGCATCGGTTTGCAGAATGATCGGTTACCGCTGCCCTCCCTATCCCCATCGAGTCCGCTGGAGTCCCCCCGAGTCCCCCCCGGTCGTGGAGGCATTCTGGAGGCGGCAGGGCAGGTTCCCGCGTCCCGGGTCGCGGAAGGTCCTTGACTCGGGCAAGTGGATCTTACAGATTGAATATCGTAAATTCAATCTGCGGACGCTTCACGGAGGATCCGATGATTCGGCGCTCTCTCTTGCCCATCCTTCACCGAGCCGCGGAGCAGTACCCCGTGGTCACCCTGACGGGACCCCGCCAGTCGGGCAAGACCACGCTGGCTCGGACGGCCTTTCCACGTCACCGGTATGTCTCGCTCGAGGACCCTGATGATGGCCGCTTCGCACGCGAGGATCCGCGGGGCTTCCTGCACCAGTTCAACGGGTCTGTGATCCTGGACGAAGTGCAGCGCGCGCCGGACCTCTTTTCCTACATCCAGACCCTGGTGGACGAGAAGGAGAAGCCGGGGCGCTTCATCCTGAGTGGCTCTCAGAACTTCCTGCTCCTGGAGAAACTCAGCCAGTCCCTGGCGGGCCGCTGCGCCATTCTCCATCTCCTTCCGTTCTCGATGTCGGAGCTGGACGGTAGAAGGCCGTTCGCGGTATCCCGACTGGGGCGAACCGTGCCGCGGCAGAGAAGGGGACCCGTTCCCGACCTCATGGAAACGCTCTTCCGGGGATTCTACCCGAGAATCCACGACAAGGGACTGGAGCCCCGGCAGTGGCTGCGAGGTTACTATCAGACCTACGTTCAGAGGGATGTTCGTAGCATTCTCAACGTCGGCGACCTCGAAATCTTCGGGCGTTTCATCCGCCTATGTGCCGGACGCAACGGGCAACTCCTCAACCTCTCCGCCCTCGGCGCCGACTGCGGGATCACGCACACCACGGCTCGCCGGTGGACATCGATCCTGGAGGCGAGCTTCTTGATCCACATCCTGCGGCCACACCACCGCAACTTCAGCAAACGGATGATCAAGAGCCCCAAGCTCTACTTCCTCGACACGGGCCTGCTCTGCTACCTCCTCGGAATCCGTTCCCCGGATGAGCTTCACGGGCACGCATCCCGTGGCGCCGTCTTTGAAAGCCTGATCGTGTCTGAACTGCTGAAGAATCGGCTGCACCAGGGAGAAGAGAGTGATCTCTACTTCTGGCGTGACTCGACGGGGCATGAGATCGACCTCTTGCTCGAGCTTGGCCCTAGTCTCATGCCGATCGAGATCAAGTCGGGGATGACGGTGGCCTCGGACTTCTTCCGGGGCCTGGAGTACTGGAGGAAGCTGAGCGGTCAACCGGACGCGCCGGGAGCCCTGGTCTACGCAGGGGACCGGGCATATCGGAGGCAGGGCTTTGTCGTGCACCCGTGGGCCGCGCTCTAGTGCTTCCGGGGCATGCGCGAGTGCGCCGACCTGATTCCGAGGAGTCTCAGCAGATGACTTTGGAGGCGGCGGGAATCGAACCCGATTGCGGGCAAAAACCTAACCGGTTGACGCCGCGCGATTTCGGACGCATCGGGTTGTAGAATGGTTGGTTACCGCGGCCTCCGTCATTCCCCCCGAGTCCCCCGAGTCCCCCACCAGTCGCGGAGGCATTCTGGAGGCGGCAGGGCAGGTTCCCGTGTCCCGGTGCCCGCTGTAGCTGTTTGATGAAGCGTGCGAACCGATCGGAAGGTGCGAGTGCGGACTTCGGATCGCGGACGCTGCGGGTCCGCTGGGTCATACATGCGAGTCACCATGAAATGTCTGTGGCTGCCGCCGACTTTTCATAGTAGCTTAGGGTGACATGGAGCGAGCTCGACAGCTCACAAAGGTTGAGTCCTTGCTGAGCCGGCACCCGGTCGTGGCGCTGCTCGGGGCTCGACAGGTAGGCAAGACCACCCTGGCACACATGCTGGCCGCGAGGCATCGCGGGCCTATCACCTTCCTGGATCTTGAGGATCCCCGGGTCGCGGCCCGCCTGGCGGAGCCGATGCTCACACTGGAGGATCTCCGCGGACTCGTGATCTTGGATGAGATCCAGCATCGCCCCGATCTCTTCCCTGTCCTCCGCGTACTGGCCGATCGGAGGCGGACTCCGGCGCGATTCCTGGTCCTGGGAAGTGCCTCTCCTGAGCTCCTGCAGCAGAGCTCAGAGACTCTGGCGGGACGCATTGCCCACCACGAGGTCGGCGGCTTCGACCTTGATGAAGTCGGCCCACACCGCCTGGATCGTCTCTGGCTGAGGGGCGGACTTCCCAGGTCCTTCCTGGCCTCCTCCGAGGCGCGTTCGGTGGAATGGCGGGAGGAGTACGTACGCACCTTTCTCGAGCGCGACCTTCCTGGTTTCGGGCTGCGGGTCTCGGCAGTCACCCTGCGCAGGTTCTGGTCCATGCTTGCCCATGTCCACGGGCAGCCATGGAATGCCTCTCAGTTCGGCCGGGCGTTCAGCGTGGCGGACACCACGGTGCGCCGCTACCTCGACCTATTGACGGCGGCTTTCGTCGTCCGCCAGGTCCAGCCGTGGTTTGAGAACCTCGGCAAACGCCAAGTCAAGGCGCCCCGGGTCTATCTCTCTGACCCGGGGCTGCTCCACGTACTGCTCGGCATCCGGGGGCGCGACGAGCTGCAATCGCATCCCGCCCTCGGCGCATCCTGGGAGGGGTTCTGCCTGCAGCAAGTGGTGGCTCGGCTCGGGGCCCGACCGGAGGAGTGCTTCTTCTGGCGGACCCACACGGGAGCGGAGTTGGACCTTCTAGTCGTGCGCGGAAACCGGCGTCTGGGTTTCGAATTCAAACGCACGGATGCGCCGAAGGTCACCCCGTCGATGCGTTCCGCACTGGTGGATCTGAAACTGGACCGCTTGGAGATCGTTCACGCGGGGCGGGACACGTTTCCCTTGGCGGAGCGGGTCCGGGCAATCGCGTGCGTACAGCTTCTGGAGCGCGTGCGCCCTTTGAACGCCGGGACATGACGCTTCGGGATGTGGAGGCGGCGGGAATCGAAGCCGATTACGGGCAAGAACCTAACCGGATGGCGCTGCGCGAGTTCGGACGGATCGGGTTCGAAAACCACGAGTTACCGCCGCCTTTCCGTTGCCCCTCTATCCCCTGGAGTCCCCCCGAGTCCCCCCCGGTCGTGGAGGCATTTTGGAGGCGGCAGGGCAGGGTCCCGCCGCCTGCCTGATCCACTTCATGCCGTCCAGATCAAACCAGGGTCCACTTGAATCTTCGTGAACATGCTGATCCGCCGGACAATGACTGCCCATCGCACGCCGCCTTCAGGTCCTGACGCCTCGATGCTCCAACAAGGCCCTCGGAAGGAGCCGAGACTCGGCAATCATGCGCTCTGCGGCCAGGGCACCACCAAGGAGCGGCGCTCCTTGCGGGAGTGCGCCTCTCGGTCTTCACCCGCCATCGGCGGTGACCACTTGGTACGAGTAGCCCTGCTCGATGAGGAAAAGCTTGCGGTGGTGGGCAAACTCTTCTTCGCGGGTATCGCGTGAGACTAGGGTGAAGAAGTGCACGGCGCGGCCATCACCCTTGGGCCGCAGGATGCGACCGAGCCGCTGCGCCTCCTCCTGCCGAGAACCGAACATGCCTGATACCTGGATGAGCACGTCGGCGTCGGGAAGATCTATGGCGAAGTTCCCGACCTTTGAGAGCACGATGCAGTGCAGCTCGTTGCGACGAAAACGATCATAGATCTGCTCGCGCTCGGCTTGCGGCGTCTTGCCCGTGACCAGTGGGGATCCGATCTCCTCGGCGATGGCCTCAACCTGCGCTATGTACTCCCCGATGATCAGCACGCTGCCGTCGCTGTGTCGATCAAGCAGTCTATGCAGTCGAGCCATCTTGGCCGGGTTCTCGGCAGCGATCCGGAACTGCGACCGTCTGTCCGCAAGGGCGTACTCCATCCGCCGCTCAGCGCTCATGGGTACGCGCTCCTCGACACAGGTTGCGGTGGCGATCCAGGCCTGCCGTTCGAGATCCCTCCAGGGAACGTCGAAGCGCTTGGGTCCGATCAGGGCAAACACGTCTCCCTCGCGGCCGTCCTCTCGCACGAGCGTGGCCGTGAGCCCCAGCCGCCGGCATGCCTGCAGGTCAGCGGTCGCGCGGAACACCGGAGCCGGCAGCAGATGAACCTCATCATAGATAATGAGACCCCACGAGCGCGCCCGGAAGAGCTCGAGGTGTTGGAACTCGTCCTCCCGATCCGCTCGCCAAGTGAGCATCTGGTAGGTGGTCAGCGTCACGGGCCCCGTGTTCTTCTGTTCGCCTGTATAGTCGGCGACGTCGTCCGGACGAACGGTGGTCTTGTCGAGCAGCTCCCGCCGCCATTGCTTGACCGCCGTGAGGCTGGTTGTGAGCACGAGCGTCGTCTGGCCGACCAATTCCATGGCAGCAAGCCCGACGATCGTCTTGCCAGCGCCGCAGGGAAGGACGATCACACCGCTGCCGCCGCGCTCGGAACCCGCCGCATAGAACAACTCCGCCGCCCGCCTCTGGTACTCGCGAACCTCAAACGACGTGCCGGAGGCCGTGCGCTCCCGCAGGGCGATCGTGAGGCTGTCTCCGGTCACATAGCCGGCTAGATCCTCGGCCGGGAATCCGGCGACCACCAGGGCCTGCTTCAGGGCGCCGCGCTGCCCCAGGTCGACGCGGAAGCTGGTCCCGTCCACGCGGTCGGCGAGGTACCGGCCGGCGTTTCGATCTCGGCGGAGAAGCTCGGCCGTCGCCTCGTCCGCGCATGTGCATCGCAGCGACCCGCCTTCCAGAGTGATGACCACGCGGCCGTAGCGCGCCGCCAGGTCGGTGATTTCCTCTTCAATGCTCGGAGGCACCGGGTACCGGGCGTGCTCGCGCAACGCAGCCACCATCATCTCGGCGGAGAGCCCCGCCGCGCGGGCGTTCCAGATCGACAGCGGCGTGAGGCGGTAGGTATGGACATGCTCAGGGCTCTTCACAAGCTCGGCAAAGGGAGCAACCGCTACCCTGGCGTCCTCAGCCCTCGGGGTGCGCACCTCCAGGAGGACGCTGCGGTCACTCTGTACGATCAGGGCGTTTTCGGGCGACAGCGCCACGCGGTCAGACCTCAGTTGCTTGCGGTGTCTCGTCGTCCGCTGAACTCGGGCGGTGGTCCTTGGCAGGTCGAGCCCCGCCCAGGGCCAGGAGGTAGCCGAGCTCGCGCAGGGCGCGCTTGAATGCCGCCTCCGAAGGTGCCGGCACAACCAGATGTCGATCCCCGGCTCGCATGCAGTACCTTCGCATTCGCGAATCGTTGGCAATGAGCGCAGCCAGTGCGGGATCGGCACATTCGACAAGGCGCGCGAGGCCACGGTCATGGATCTTTGAGGTTCGGTCAGCGACATCATCGAGCAAGCGGGTGACCGTATCGGGGACCGCATCGCCGTTCCGGGCGATCAGAAACTCCAGGATCTCACGTACCGGCCGGCCCTTCTCCGTGGCGGCGAGGAGTTTGTCGGCGTCCAGCCGCCATACAAGATCCGACACTCTGGTTGCATAGGTATCCAAGGCAAGCCGGTCGCTCTGTTCGAGCTCCGCACCGATGGCCGCAACCTCCAGATTGGGCAGCACCCGCAGTACGGGTCTCACGTCGACAGGCGTGGGCTGGTAGTTCGATGAGACGTCCAGGCAGTAGGCGCCGAGCGGGGTGATTCGCAAGTACATCAGTCCGTCGTAGCGACTGAAGTACGCCAGCCCGTCCGTGCCCCACATATTGCCGTAGTTGCGGCGAGCGCCAACTGGCGGAATGAGCGCGACATCGATCATACCGAGCGTGGCGGCGTACTCCAGGAGGAGACAATAGAGATAGCGCTCGTCCAGAATGCGCGCGCTGTTGTCATAGCCCAGCGAACCATACTGGGGCTCGCTGATGTAGAGGTTCCAGGCGTTACGCGTCACCGAGAGATCGTTGTCCGAGGCTCGCATGAAGCGGCAAAACTCATCGGTCAGGATCCAGACTCCGACCGGACACTCGGCCAGCGCATTGGCGATCGCGTCCCTCCGCGCGGATACGGCCGTGAGCCCACGCTTGCCCTTGCCGCTCTGGCCCTTGACGCAATCGATGCGTGACAGCTCGTCGAGAATGGTCGTGTCCACCCACTTCGTCCAGATTGTCCGGATCGTCTCGGCAGCGGCCTCGGCGAGCGCCTTTCGGCCTGCCTTCGTCAGCTGCAGCTTCGAGCCCGAGAGCTGAGCCAGGCCGCCGGCCTGGAGGAGAAGAGGCCAGGCGAACGCGCGGATCGGCCCGGCGTTCTCGTCGTGCCACTTGTCCTTGACCGGGAGGCGTGGGTAGTAGTCGCCACCCTCGAGGATGTTCGTGATTATGCCGATTGCCGTAGACGAGGGACGACGCGTCTTGTCGCTCACTGAAACCTTGCCAGCGTCAACGAGCCGCAAGATGGAGAGTAGCTCCCGCTGGGCGGTTCTCTCGGTCTCGTGAACCGCGAGCGGGACTTCTTTGGTGCCTTTCTCCGTGGCATGGGTTTTCGGGTTCCACCGGGAGAACGGAAGGGCGTGGGCGGCCGGCAGGTCCGCGATCACCTTGATTCTGGCCTCGACAGGGGGAGGTACGAACGCCTTGAGCCGCGCCTTGAGATCGTCCGGCATCACCCCGTTGCCGTAGAAGAAGAAGCCCAGCATCGACGGGCTGCGCTGGTAGCCGTACTTGTCGCCGGTGCCCCAGTTCGGATCTCGTCCGTACTTGGCGAGGAACCGATCGGCGAGGAACCGGGTCGAGCTCGAGTGCACAACTTCGGCGATGGCCGCGCGCTGCAGCTCATCGAGGGATTGCCAGGCCGTGCGCAACCGCTCCCCGCCGAGATGCCGCAAGATGAGGTCGCTGAGGTCGCCCTTCCTGGTGGGCAGCTTCTGTTTGGTCAGCGCGGCGAGCTTCCTGAGGTCGTCCGCGTTCATGTACTCAGTGAGCGCGACTTGGAGCGTGGGGATTCCTCCATCAGCGTTGTATCGTTTCATGATTTCGGGCCCAGCCTCATCAACTTCTTCCCCACTTGGTCACCTCCCTTCCCGGCCTTCCCAGGCCCTCTTTCTCCCCACGTCGTCGATTAGGAAGCGCACGCCCTGGTTGTCCGACGGGTTGAGCCAGAGCATCCGGTCGAAGATACGCGCGGCTTCCTCGAATCGGCCAAGGCGCCACAGGCAGAGGCCGAAGCCGTGCATGCAACGTAGGAACGGTCGGTTGTCGATATGTCCCCAGGGCAGGAGGTCATCGAAGTTCGGGCCCAGCGACAGCTCGCCGATCCGAAACCCGACCTCGTAGTGACGAATCGCTTCCCCCAGCCCATGGCCGAAGACCAGGTTGCCGAGATGTGCATGGGCATCCAGACAACGGAGATCCGCCCAGCAGAGCCCCATGAGGATCTTGTGCGCGGCTACATGATCACCAGCATCCTTGAGGTCGTTGGACTCGCAGATCGGGTCGGAGTCGAAATCGTGCTCGTCTCTCCCCGGCACCACCTGTTCCATCTCGAATGCTCGCCTGGGGCCATGGGCGATGATCGGCTTGGCCCAGTCCTCGATCGGCTCATCCTCCTCACCCCAGTAGTCCTCGCCAGGAGTCCAGGCGCCCTGGTCTTCTAGCTTCAGCGGCACGAGGCCCAGCGCAGCGGCGTCGAGTCGCGTTGAATCGATCTCGCCGGACAGGTAGGGGTGACCGGCGTAGCTCCACTGTCTGCGCGGACTCACCACCGCGATTTCGCCGGGAACGAGATCCCAGAGGCGACGACTCGGGCGCAGCGTGATGACCCGATCGCTGCCCAGGAGCCTGCAACGCGCCGCGTTCTGCGCGACGGACAGCACGACAAGCTCGACGGGACCGCCGAGGTCGATGTCGGCCGCCTTGACCTTGTGCTGGCGCTTGCGGAAGGGCGGAGTTGCGACGTCGCGAGGCGACGGATCGAGGCCCATCCACATCCGGTAAGCGTCAAGGTAGCGAGCCCCGCCCGTGCTTGCGGGAAGTATGACTTCAGATGCCACCACGACATGCTCGGAGCCGTCATGGCGCCGGCACCGCACCGTCAACCCGCGCCGCTGGTTTCCATCGTATTCGAACCCCACGACCGAGACAGGTTCACCGATGACGAACCCGTCGGACGGCAGACTGATTCGGGCTGCGAGCATCTGCCGAAACGCCTGGAACTGCTCGTCGTCGCCCTGCGCATGGACCGTGATCTCCGCAATGAGCTGATCCAGTTTGACCCATTCCTCGGCATCGGTTTCGATCTTCTTCATCATCCTTCTCTCTGTTGTCGCCCGCTCCAGCGCAGCGTGGCGCGCGCCAGGAAGAACGGCTCCTCGCGCGGACCGCCGACCGCGACTCTCAGCGCGCGCTCCGTGCAGTGGTCGCGGCGGCCTTGGACTTGGGCAGCGCTTGTCGTTGTCCCGGCGTCGCGATCTTCTGAACCGACGGTCTTGACAGGGGGATCCACAGGGGTACACTGCGAGTGCAGTTGTATCTGGAATAGAGGAATAACGGCATTCGCATCATACCATGGAACCTAACTCGTTACGAAATAAGGCAATGGGCGAGTCCACGTCAGCAAGGGCTGTCCTGACGGTCCTGGCTCGGAATGCCGTCGGCGGGATTGTCACCGTCGACGAAGCCGCGTCGCTCTTCGGCCTGAGCCGCCGATCCACGGCCGTCCGCCTGGCCGCCCTGGCCCGGCGGGGTTGGCTCGCCCGCGTGCATCGCGGACTCTATTACGTCCTGCCGCTTGAGTCGAGCGCCGGTGAGGCTGTGGTCGCGCCCGACCCCTGGGTGCTCGCTCTCCGTCTCTTCTCCCCGTGCTACATCGGCGGCTGGAGCGCGGCCGAGCACTGGGGCCTGACCGAACAGCTCTTCCGGTCCACCTTCGTCGTGACCGCCGCCGCCGTTCGGAATCGCTCGCCGCGTCTTCTCGGCACGGAGTTCCATCTCGTCCGAGTCCGCCCGGATCGCGTTGTCGGAACCGCGCCGGTGTGGCGCGGGGCTGTTCGGGTTCCGGTCTCGGACCGTGAGCGGACGATCGCGGACGCCCTCGTTGATCCGACCTGGGCTGGCGGAATCCGGCACCTCACCGATATCCTGAAGACATACGCCGCACAGAAGAGCTCGAACTTCCCGAAGATCCTCGAATACCTCGGTGACGCGACACGGGCCGCTGGGATCAAGAGATTCGGGTTTCTTCTCGAACGGCTCTTCCCTACAGAAACGGCGCTCATCTTGACCTCCCATGCCCGGCGGAGCACTGGCGTCATCCGACTCGATCCGTCGATTCGGAGCAAGGGGCGCCTCCTGAAGCGTTGGGGACTCTGGGTGAACGCATCGATCCCCTCATCAGACGACGAATGATCACGAAGCAGGACATCCTCGATCGGGCGAGCGAGTGGCAACTCCGGCCCGAGGTCGTCGAGAAGGACTACGTCCTAGGCTGGCTGCTCTGGGGCTTGGGACGCCATCCCGTCGTCAGCGAGATGTGGGTGTTCAAGGGCGGCACCTGCCTCAAGAAGTGTTACTTCGAAACGTACCGGTTCTCCGAGGATCTCGACTTCACCTTGCGGCCGGAAGCACCGTACGCGCGGGACGAGATCCTCACGGTTTTGCGCGAGGTCGCCCATGCCGTGGCGGAGGAGAGCGGCATCGAGATCTCCGCGGATACTATCGTCGTCGACGAAAGGCACGACAAACAGGGCCGCGCGACCTTCAAGGCGCGGCTCGGATACAAGGGACCGCTCGCCTTCCCGGGAGAACCCCGCCGGGTCCTCTTCGACCTCACCGCGCACGAACCCCTCCTCAGCGAACCGGTCGGCGCTCCGATCTTCCATCCGTATCCGGACACGCTCCCGCTTCCGGCGAGCATCCGGGCCTATCCGCTCGAAGAGCTTCTCGCTGAGAAGACCCGGGCGCTTCAGGAGCGCACGCGCCCGCGGGACCTCTATGACGTCGTCTACGTCCTGAACAACCAAGACGTCGGTCTGAATCTCGAGCGGACGCGGGAGCTCTTCCGAGGTAAAATGCCAGGCGAAGGCACTTGAGATCCCGACATCCGCTCGACTCGTTGCTCATGTCCGGACGGCGGAAGAGCTCAGGTCCGAGTGGGAGAACATGCTCCGGCACCAACTGCCGCAGCTTCCGCCCATCGACAGCATGCTCGAAGGCGTCCCCGCCTCCTTGCAGTGGATCGACACTCCTGTTCCGATTCCCGCCGCTGCACTCCCTCGGGCGCCCATTCCAGGCGATCTTGAGTCGATCGCGCCTGCTGGGATCCGCTACTGGGGTCGGGGCCTCGGACTCGAGGCGATCCGCTTCGCCGGGTCGAACCGGCTTCTCATTCGTTTCACCTACCACGGACGCGACCGGCTGGTCGAACCCTACTCACTACGGCAAGCGGGAACCGGGAACATCCTCCTCTACGCCTGGGAGGTTGGGGGAACACACATCAAGGCGTTCAACACTGCCGAGATCCGTAACGCGCGGCCGACGGATCAGCCCTTCACGCCTCGGTACCGGATCGAGTTCGTCTCCGGCGGCTTCGCGCCGATCCTGCCGTCTGCGATTCCCCAGCGTCATGCCGCAGCGCCGACTCGGCGCTTGCGGACGACGACCTCTCCCAGGACGCATCGCGTCGGACCGACGTACGTGTTCCGATGTCCCGCGTGCAGCAAGGAGTTTCGCCATACGAGCAACAACGCGACCCTCAGAAGGCACAAAGCGCCGGGCGGGCGGACCTGCTCTGGCAGGCGGGGCTACCTCGATCGCGTGAGCTGAAGTGTGAGGATCGCTGCCCGCGCCTCACGCGAGCATCGTGCCTCTTCCGAAGAGGAGCGCATGGTGGCATTCCTCACGCTCCGGATGGCCCACGCCCTTGAACCAGATCAGGCCTCGGAGACCGACCGACAAGAGAGCGGCGACAGGCATGTATGACGACCCTCTATTGAGGCACAGAGCATCGTCCAGCCGTAAATTATTGCCCTACATATAATTGGAGGCGGCGGGAATCGAACCCGCGTCCGAAAGGAGATCTGCGAGAACCTCTACGTGCGTATGCGGTCTATTGTATCTCGCCCCTCAAGCTCCGGCCGTCAGGATCCAGTCAGGGCCAGCCTCGTTTAGTTTCGCCGCGGTACCGAGACGCTTCCGCGACTAGCCATCTGTAACGACGTCCTTCTGCGACCCAGTAGGCACAACCGCAGAGGACGTAGCCGCTAGGCGGCTAGTGCCAATTCAGTGTTGGCAGTTGAACGTTGCCATGGGTTTCACGAGGCCATGACAGCTCGGCACGCAGTTCTGGCTTCCCTCCCCCCGTCGAAACCAGGCGCCCCCAGTTTCCATCGAGATGGTGCGCCACCAAGGAATCGAACCTTGAACCTACTGATTAAGAGTCAGTTGCTCTGCCAATTGAGCTAGTGGCGCATGTTCAGCCGAACAGACAAGAACCAAGTGTAGATACCGCTCCCCCGGGGGTCAAGGGGAGCGGACCAGATCAGAACGGAAGGTCGCTGTCGTCCCCCTGGCCGACAGGGCCGGAATCGTCGTACTCGGGCTGCCCCTCGGGAACGGCCGTCCGCGACACCCCGGCCGGCATCGCTCCCCGATCCCTTTCCATGTCGGGCTCGCCTCCGGCGCCCCGGGATCCCAGCATCTGGAGGTTCTGCGCGACCACCTCCGTCGAATAGCGGGTCTTCCCCTCCTGATCCTGCCACTGGCGCGTCTGCAGGCGTCCCTCGACGTAGACCTGGCGCCCCTTCCGCAGATACTGCTCTGAGACCTCCGCAAGCCGGCCCCAGGCGATGACGCGGTGCCATTCGGTCCGCTCCTGCTGGTTCCCGTCGCGGTCGCCCCATCTCTCGTTCGTGGCGAGGCGCAGGGTGGCGACGACCTGCCCCGACTGGGTGCGGCGGATCTCAGGATCGGCCCCGAGGTTCCCGATCAGCATGACCTTGTTCAGACTTCCCATCGAATCCAGCTCCTTCCCGGCCCATCCGGCCGGCGGTCCAAGCCCCTTGTCAACCCGGGCCGGGTGCCGTAGGCTTCCTTCTGCGCCCCATGGCAGTCCCTTTTCGGGGTGTGGCGCAGCCTGGTAGCGCACCTGCTTTGGGAGCAGGGTGTCGGAGGTTCAAATCCTCTCACCCCGAAGGCTTCTCCACAAGAACATGGCGGTGGATGTAGCTCAATTGGCAGAGCACTGGATTGTGGTTCCAGATGTCGTGGGTTCGAGCCCCATCATCCACCCCATTCCCATTGCCAGGCCTCCGGCCACGCCAACACGCGCCCGTAGCTCAGGTGGATAGAGCAGCGGATTTCTAATCCGCGGGTCGGGGGTTCGAGTCCCTCCGGGCGCGCCAGCCTAGCCAAGCAGGAAGCGTTCCGCGAGAAGCCTCCTCATGGATGCCATCGCCCGCCCGCGGTGGCTGATCCTGTCCTTCTCCTCCATCGTCATCTCGGCGAAGGTTCGACCCTCGGGCGGAACCGAGAAGATCGGATCGTAGCCGAAACCCCCATCGCCGCGCGGCCCGGTCAGGATCGTCCCGTCGCAGGTTCCATCGACGAGAATCTCCGCCCCGCTCGGCTCGATGAGGGCGATCACGCAGCGGAATCGCGCTCCGCGCCGCTCCATCGGCACCCCGTCCATCTCCCGCAGGAGCTTCTGGACATTCTCCGCGTAGGTGGCGCCTGCGCCGGCGAACCGGCTGCTGTAGACCCCCGGCGCGCCGCCGAGGGCCGCCACCTCGAGCCCCGTGTCATCTCCCACGGCAACCAACCCTGTCGCCGCGCAGAGAGCGCGAGCCTTCTTGAGGGCGTTCTCCTCGAGCGTGCGGCCGTCCTCCGTCACATCCGGGACCCCCGGGAAGTCGTCGCGCGTCAGGATCTCGACAGCGAGCCCCTCCAGCGCGTGGCGCAGCTCGCGCACCTTGTCCCTGTTGGCGGTCGCCAGGACGATCCTCATGGCGCCTTGACCAGGTCGACGCCGGGCGAGGGCGGGCGAGCCAGGGCCTTCTCCTGGGCGCGGAGCATCGCCGCCAGGCCGCGCCGGCCGATCCGCACCAACATCCGCAGATCCTCCTCCCGGAACGGATCCCCCTCCGCGGCCCCCTGGACCTCGACCAGGAGCCCCCCGGCCGTGCCGACGACGTTGAGATCGACCTGGGCGCGCGAGTCCTCGGAGTGGGAGAGATCGAGGATCCCCGCGCCGTCGACGAGCCCCACGCTGACGGCCGCCACGCGGTCCTTGAGGGGATCCTTCTTGAGAAGCCCCTTCTCGCGGAGCCGCTCGACGCAATCGTGGAGGGCGATCCATCCCGCCGTGATCGAGGCGACACGGGTCCCGCCGTCGGCCTCGATCACGTCGCAGTCGATCGTGATCGTGCGATCCCCGAGGACGGAGAGGTCGGTCACCGCCCGCAGGCTCCTTCCGATCAGCCTCTGGATCTCGAACGAGCGTCCGGAGGTCTTTCCCCGCTGCGCCCGGTTGGGAACCGAGCAGGGGAGCATGCCGTACTCCGCCGTGAGCCACCCCTGCCCGCGGCCTCGCAGCCAGACCGGGACCCTCTCCTCCACACTGGCCGCGCAGAGGACCTGCGTCCTGCCGATGCGGATGAGAGCCGAACCCTCCGCGTGCGCCAGGACGCCGCGCAGGATGCGGATCGGCCTCATCCGCAGCGTTCCGCGACCGTCCGCGCGCGCGCCGGCGCCTTCGCGTCCGGCCCCGAGCTCGCTTCCTGGGTTCCCGCCCCGTCTCGGCGTAGCCATCGCTCCCGTCACCTCTCGTACCATGGGATGTCCGACTGCTCGATCCATGCGAGGTCGTCGATCGGCTCGCCGAGGAACCTGCCGCCGATCTCGCGGAAACGCACGGGGACATCGCTCAGGAAGAAATGCCGCTCGCCGTCCCCAGCGCCCGGGGGACGCAGGAGCCCCCGCTCCTCGAGCCGGCGGCGAACCTCCGCCACGGTCACCTCGGCCGTATCGATCAGGAGGATCTCCGCGCCGAGCGCATCGGCGATCACACCCCGCAGAAGCGGGTAGTGCGTGCAGCCCAGGATCACCGTGTCGACGCCGCTTCCGCGCAGGGGATCGAGGTAGGTCCTCGCGATGCCCAGGGGGATCTCCCCTTCCGTCCAGCCCTCCTCGGCGAGGGGAACGAAGAGCGGGCAGGCCGCGGCCTCGACGGAGCAGTCGGGCGCGATCTCGGCGATCGCCCGGTCATAGGCGCGCGAGCCGACGGTTCCCGTCGTCCCGATCACGCCGATCTTCCCGTTCCGCGTCCTCTGGACGGCCTCCCGCGCGCCCGGATCGATCACGCCGATCATCGGCAGATCGAACCTCCGCTGCAGGACGGGCAGGGCCAGCGCGCTCGCCGTGTTGCAGGCGACGACCAGGAACTTGATGCCGCGCCGCGCGAGGAAGTGGGTGTTCTCGATCGAGAAGCGGGTCACCGTCTCGGGCGACTTGCCGCCGTAGGGGACGCGCGCGGAGTCCCCGAAGTAGACCACGTTCTCGCCGGGCAGCTGGCGGAGGATCTCCCGCACCACCGTGAGCCCGCCGATCCCCGAATCGAAGACGCCGATCGGCAGATCCCGCTGATCGCGCGGTTCCCCTCTGTCCCGTGAAGCGGCCATCGAATCGGTCATCGGAATCCCCCTAGACGGAATCTAGCGACTCGGAGCGGCGCCCAAGCGGGTCGCGCTGCCATCGTCCCACTACGGTAGCACCTCGCCCGTCGTTCCGAACGCCTCGGGGACGAGCGGAAGATCGAGGGGGATCGAGCCCGGGGTGCGCTCCACCACCCGCCCCTCGACGAGAATCTGCACCGCGCGCACCGCCGGGACGTTCTCGGCGATCGAGCGGACGAGCGATCCCACGCTCACCCACTCGAGACCGTCGCCGCGCGGCCACCGCCTCAGGACATCCTGCGAAAGATCGAGGTAGCCGGTGCCGTCGGGAGTGAGGTAGAAGGCGCGGACGGCCGTCGCTGAAGAGAAACCGGTCACTCCGTCCGTCGGGCCCGCCAGGACCTCGGTCGCTACGGCCGCGGCGAGCGTCTCGACGCTCCCGGGATCGAGGATGACCCTCTCCTCCGAGACGAGCCCCACATGGTCGGTCGCCCCGAAGTAGAGTCGCACGGCTCGCAGCGGAGAGCCGGGCGGGACGCCGCGCGCCTCGACCTCCTGCGGCTGCTGGATGAGGCGGGCGAGCCCACGCACGAGCAGAAGGCCGCCGGCCACGACAAGAGCCAGCGCGAGGATCCAGCCCAGCCGCCTCACAGACGGACCTCCTCGTAGGTCCCGAGCGTGAGGGCCTCGGAGATCCCAAAGGCGATCGAGCGGGCGAACTCGGCCCGCTTCATGGGATCGAGGAGCCTCTCGAGGGAGATCGGGTCGTTGGTGAGGGCGGGATAGACGAGCACCGCGGGCATCGTCAATCCCTCGAGCCAGCGGGAGGGACGGCGCCCGCGCACGACCACATCGGGCGCGAGAAGCGACTCGAGGTGAGAGGCGATCGTCGCCGCGAGCTGCTCCGATGCGCCCGCGGACAGAAGAGGCGTCTCGCTCCAGAGGAGGAGCCGGGCGGCGGCCGATCGGGCGGTCTCATCCTGGCTGAGCGCCTCCCACCGCAAGCGGGCCAGGGGCGCCCAGACCTGGACCTGTCCGGCGCCGGTTCCGTAGGAGTCGAGCTTGAAGGCGACCGCGCAACGCGCGCGCGCGCGGTTCGCGCGAGCCGCGAACTCCTCCGGGGCGGCGACATCGGCGATGTAGAGCGCCTCCAGCCCGAGCGTATCGGCCAGGATCCGCGCGATCCTGTCGGCGATGTCTCCGAGGGCGTAGGCCGCCTCGGCCGGATCGCGGGTCGCGTCCGTCCAGGTCGAGAGGAGGATCGGGCCCTCCACCCCGGCAGATCGTGGCATCTCCGCGCGGCGGAGAGGCCGCAACCTCCCCCGGTCGACCTCATCGATGGATGTCGTCGCGGCCAGCTCGAGGAATCCCTCTCGCTCGTCGTAGCTCATCGAAGCGCCGAGGGCGCGAGGGTCGACATGCACGTGGATCCGGCTCCCGCGACCCCATCCGGTCACCTCTCTCACGTCGAGCAGGCCGCGGGCGGGGCTCACGACAAGGCTCTCGGCATGGGGCGCGACGCCCTCCAACAGCACGTCGAGCCCGGCGACGGGAGACCAGAGCAGGATGCTGCGATCCGGGCGGGGGCCGCTCAGGCGGACGCTGCTGCGATGCCCCACCTGCGCGTGGCGCACATGGCTGAATCGCGGCGAGGAGCTGCCCCAGACGAACTTCCCCTCCGCTTTCCTCCAGGAGATCGACCGGCCCGCGCTCAGGGCCTCCTTGAGCACGGCGAGGTAGTCGATCGGCATCAGGACGCCGTGACGATCGTAGGAGACGGCGTCGTCCATCTGCACCAGATCCGCGCCGTGCAGGAGGAGAGAACTGTCGAATGTGAAACGGGTGCGCACCGAATCGGTCTCGAGCCAACCCCTGTAGGCATAGGGATCCCACGAGAAGGGAACGCCGAGGGCGCGCGCCACGGAGACCAGGGGAAGATAGCGGCGGCCCTCCCGATCGACGATCGGGACGGTTTGCGGCGGCCGGCCGTCCTGCGGGAGGACGATGACGACGGAGTCGGGGTCGATGAAGGCCGGGGCGGCGAGAGCGGAGGAGCTGGAGATGCACAGGAGCGCGTGGAAGAGCGCCGCCAGGAGGAGACGGGATCCGAGATCGAGCCTACCTCTCACGGTCCCCCCGCATCGCGCGGTCGATCTCCCTCTGCGCGTCCCGGCGCGCGACATCCTCGCGCCGGTCGTGGTAGCGCTTGCCCTTCGCGAGCCCCAGCTCGATCTTCAGGTGCCGGCCCTTGAAGTAGAGGGAGAGCGGGATCAAAGTCAGCCCCTTCTCCTGCGTGTGCTGGCGCAGGCGGAGGATCTGACGGCGGTGGAGGAGGAGCTTTCGCTTGCGCAGGGGGTCGTGGTTGAATCGATTCCCCTGCTCGTATGGGCTGACATGCATCTGCAGCAGCCACGCCTCGTCCCCGATGACCTGCGCGTAGGCGTCCCCAAGGTTCACCTTCCCCGCCCTGATGCTCTTGACTTCGGTGCCCCGCAGCTCGATTCCCGCCTCGATCGACTCGAGGATGAAGTAGTCGTGCCGGGCCCGCCGATTCTGCACGACCTTCTGGATCCCCTCCGGCGTCACGCCGGCGCGTGGGGCGGGCATTCTGACCTCCGCTTGACTCGATGGTGACGAGCGCCTAGCATACCATCTCGGCCCCGGAATCCCAGGGTTTTGCGGAAGTGGCGGAACTGGTAGACGCGCTGGGTTCAGGGTCCAGTGAGGGTTCCCTCGTGGGGGTTCAACTCCCCCCTTCCGCACAGCGACAGAGGGCGGCCGCTAGAGGCCGCCCTAGTCAATTCAGCATCCCGGAGAGCGCCTCCTACTCCCTGGAGAGAGCCATCTCGTACGTCCGCAGCACGAGCGGATCGGTCTCGCCCTTCATGCGCGCGGCGACCGCCTCCTTCGTCTTCTCATCGCCGGCCTTCATCAAGGCGCCTATCGCCGCGGCGCGGGCCGCTCCCGCGGAAGCCGCGGTCGCAGGGGCGTGAGGCGGCAGCCGATCCATCTCCGCCAGAAGCGTCTCGACGGCGAGTCGGCGCGCGCGGAGGCTCCGCTCGTCCGCCTTGCCCTCCAACGCGACCATGATCTTCCCGATCGTCTCGACCTTGACTCTGATCTGATGCTCGCGCGCCGGGTCCGACTCTCCGGCCGGCCGGCCACCGCCGGCGCCGCCCAGGGTTTCGGCCGTCGGAGCCACCGCGGCCGCCCCGAGGGACTGCAGAGCCGAGGAAGCGGCCGATCGGACCGTGAGGAGCGGATCATCGAGGAGGGCCGCCATCGCCGAAACGGAGAGGGTGTCCTTGATGGATGCGAGCGCGACGCAGGCGGCGATCCTCCTGCGCTCGGACGGATCGCCAAGGAAGGGTCGAATCGCGGGCGCCGACACCGGCTCGCCTATCCTCCCCAACGCCTGGACGACTCTCGTCCAGTTCTTCTCCTGCTCCGCCCGCGAGAGCAACCCCTCCAGAGGCAGGCGCCCCTCCTTCCGCGTCATCTCTCCCAGCAGCGCGATCACGTTGCGCTGCACCTGCCCGTTCGGATCGTCGAGGCGCGCCAGGATGCGGCGGGTGAACAGCTCGGGGTCGGTCTGCCCGACCTCCAGGATCGCCCGGTACTCGAGGCCGTCGTCGCTCGCCATCTTCTCCCGCAGGACGTATTCGATCGCCTCGCGCCCCTTCGTGGAAAGCGCCTTGCGGGCGCGGCGGACCTTCTCCCGCGCGCTTCCGACCTCCCAGATCGAGGCTTCGGCGAAGAGATCCTTCACGGAGCGCACGGTGTCTTGCGCGGTCAGGACGATGTCAGGAGTCGTCTCCCCGGGAAGCTGCAGGTCGCGATCGAGGTCGATCCCCAGGGCGTAGAGGTCGTGGCTCCAGACGGCGCCGTCCTTCCCGCCGGAGTGCGCGGGGTATGTGTCCTTCCCCTCGAGATCGAGGAAGATCCCCGCCCCGCAGAATCCGCGCGCCCATGTGAGCGTCCCCTGCCCCCCACCGGTCGTGGCGTAGAGGTCGTTGCCCATCGCGTCGATGAAGATGGCGGAGGAGTTCGTGATGCTCATCCCCTGGCCGCCGTCGACGACATAGTAGTCGTCCCCCGACTCGTCGAGCAGGAAGCCGACCGACAGATCGTGGGCGGTCCCCTGCGTCACGCCGAACTGCGAGACGTACTGGTCGTCGCCTCCGCCGTCCCAGAGCGAGCCGACGGCGAGATGGACCCCCGCGCCCTGGGCGTAGTGGGTGGCGTGGTAGCGGTCGTTGCCGCAGCGATCGTGCAGCAGGCCGATCGAGTACCAGTAGCTCACCCCCTGCGCGTAGATCTCGGCGTTGTAGAAGTCGTTCCCTTCCTCGTCGATCAGGATCCCGATCCCTCCCGCGGCGCGCGGACGGAAGCCGATCGAGAATCCCTGCGAGAGGGATTGGAAGTCGTTCGGGCGCAGCGGGCGGTGGAGGTAACGGCCGCCGGCGCGATAGAGATCGTTGCCCGTCTCGTCGTGGAGGAGGCCGACGCCGAAGGTCGAGGCGAATCCCTGCGACTGCCGCGCGGCCTGATAGATGTCGTTGTCGTCGTAGCGGACGGGCAAGGCCCCCGTGCCGGGGACCTTCACGATTCCCAGGGCGAAGGCGCGATCCTCCTCGGGGCTCGGCGCGGGAGGCGGCGTCGCCGCGCCGTTCGAGATGAGCGCCCCGAGGCCGAAGGCTCCCGCCCCCTGGCAGAAGTTGCGCCCCTCCACGAAGTCTACGCCGGCGCCGTCGTAGAGAAGCCCCACTCCGAAGAAGCCGGCTCCCTGGGCGCCGTCATCTCCGCGATAGACGTCGTCGCCCGAGCGATCGATGAGCGCCGCGACGCCGAGAACGGCCCCGCCCAGGGCGAAGGGACGATCGTGCGCGTCGTAGAGGTCGTTCCCCTCGTGGTCGTAGATCCCCGAGAAGGACCGGGTCAGCCCGCCGAGGGCCGAAGCGATCCGGCCGCGGTAGACATCGTCTCCCCCCGGCTCGATGAGGAAGGCGATCCGCGAGAGGGCCTCGGCCGAGTAGACATTTGGCCCATCTCCGCCGATGACGAGCAGTCCCCATGGAGTGTCGTGGACGCCGCGGACCCTCCCTGTGATCCCCTCCATCTTCCGGCCGCTGCCGCTCACGCGGTCGAGGAGGCCTCGCCCCGCTGTCGATGGAGAGCCTCCTGCCGCGGTCCCCTCGCCGAAGCGCCCCGCGGCGATCCCCTCGCCGAGAACCGCGAAGGCCTTGACGAACTCCCAGGCGGCAAGGGTCAGCGCCGAACGATCGAGCCGCGTCGCGGCATCGAGGATCGGATCCGCGGTCACTCTTCCCGTCGTGTCGATCGGCGAGCCGACTTCGCGGTGGAGCGCGCCCTTGCGCAATCGATCAGGGGAGTCGGGATCCTCCCAGTCCCCCCAGAAAGCGGGCGCCAGAAGGAGGATCGTCGTCCTGTCCCGGTCGGTCAGCCGGGCGAAGGCTCGATCGAGGTCCCGCTCGGCCGCGAGGCATCCGTCGATGAACCTCGAGACCGGCGGCGCGGCGCGATTGTCGTCCGAGCGACGGCCCCACTCGCCGGCCCATCGCCCGTGGTGGCGCCGGCTCGCGGGAGGGCGCATTCGAACCGCGCCGGAGGCATTGTCACTTCCGGGCGCGCTCCGGGCCGGGCGGATCGAAGCCTCGCCGATCTCCCCCAGGTCCTGGATCAGAGCCCCGATTCGGTGCGGGGAGTCCCGGCACCCGTCGACGATGCGGCGGATTCCCTCGACCGTCCTCGCCTGCCAGCTCGGGAGACGGAGTGGATCGTTCAGGAGTTCCTCGACGATCGCGAGGCGGAAGGTGTCGTCCTCCGCATAGAGCTTGTCGAAGCCGAGCTCAACCGGCGCGATTCCGAGGCCATCGAAGGCGCGCAAGAGAGTCCGGGTCGCGAGCGTGTCGAGGCCCTCGATCCGCGCGCCGTCGCCCGATTGGGATGCCGGCGCTGCAGCCGCGACGGCGCTCGCGGCCAAGATCATCAGACAGGCGATGAAGAGCGGGACAGGGGCTCTCAGAGGACATGACCGCGCGCGCATCGTCACCATGCGTATGCCTCGGGGGCCTCGCCGCCCGGGCCCGGCCAGATCTCCTCCAGGCGCTTGACGGCATCCTCCGGAAGGGACAGGGCCAATGCGCGCAGGCTCCCGTTCAGTTGCTCCATCGTTCGGGGACCGATGATGGGGGCGGTCACCGCGGGGTTGCGCAGGAGCCAGGCAAGGGCCACATCTGCCGGCCGCTCTCCGATCTCGCGGCAGAGGGCTTCATATGCTTCGAGCTGCGGCCCGTTCTTCTGCGCGCTCTTGAGGACGCCCTCCGATGCGCGACGCCCGTCCCTGGCGTGCGCCGGCGCGCCGGCGAGCAGCCCGCCGGCCAGCGGACTCCATGGGATCAAGCCGAGGCCGTGGGCGCGGCAGGAAGGGATGACCTCCAGCTCGATCATCCTGTCCTTCAGGTTGTAGAGGCTCTGCTCCGAGACAAGCCCCAGGAAACGGCGGGAGGCGGCAATCCCCTGAGCCTGGGCGATGTTCCACCCGGCGAAGTTGCTGCTTCCGGCATAGAGGACCTTCCCGGCCCGCACGAGCCCTTCCATCGCCTCCCAGATCTCCTCCCACGGCGTATCGCGATCGACATGGTGCATCTGATAGAGGTCGATCCGATCGGTCTTGAGTCTGCGGAGGCTCTCGTCGCAGGCGCTCCGGATGTGGTAGGCCGAGAGCCGGCGATCATTCGGCCCATCCCCCATCGAGCCGTAGACCTTGGTGGCGAGGACGATCCTCTCGCGCCGCCCCCCCTGCTGATCGAGCCAGCGGCCGATGATCTGCTCGGTGACCCCTTCCCCCTTGCGCCATCCGTACACATTGGCGGTGTCGAAGAAGTTGATCCCGAGCTCGAGGGCCCTGTCCATGATCGCGAAGCTCTCCGCGTCGGTCGCGTGAGGGCCGAAGTTCATCGTCCCGAGGCAGAGCCTGCTCACTCTGAGGCCGGTCCTACCCAGACGCGTGTAGTCCATGCTCTGCTCCTTTCGAGGCCGAACGGCCGAGCGCGAGGGTGACTCCTCCCCCGTCTCGCGTCCGATTGACTCGAAGCTAGGAAGAGACTCTCGTGCGGTCAAGCGACCGGTGTAGAATCGCTTGTGGCCTCGAACGCGACAGAGAAGGGCGCGGCCGGCTCCCCCATGAGCCTGCGGCGCGTCTTCAGGACCTGGTGGCCGCTCGCCGGCAGCTGGATCCTGATGGGGCTTGAGCTGCCGGCTGTGAGCGCGATCATGGCCCGCCTCGCGGACCCGAAGATCAGCCTGGCCGCCTACGGCGGCGTCGTCTTCCCGCTGTCGATGATCGTGGAAGCCCCGATCATCATGCTCCTCTCCACTTCGACCGCTCTCTCCAAGGACTGGCAATCGTACAGGCTTCAGCGGCGGTTCATGATGTGGATGGGAGGCGGCCTCACTCTGATCCATCTGCTGATCGCGCTGACGCCCCTCTACGATCTCGTCGTGGGACGGCTGATCGGAGCGCCCGAGGAGATCCGGGGCGCTGCCCGCATCGGGCTCATCATCATGACGCCCTGGACCTGGGCGATCGCCTACCGGCGCCTGCAGCAGGGAGTCCTGATCCGCTTCGGGCGCTCGCATCTGGTCGGCCTCGGCACCGCCGTCCGGCTGGGCTCAAACGGTCTCGTCCTCGCGA
>Ga0194111_10000409_pt1 | contig 52861 bp, 33 predicted proteins | sample TA2KigC300mmetaG_FD_146194 | JGI IMG/M metagenome (GOLD analysis project Ga0194111, IMG submission 146194) | Freshwater microbial communities from Lake Tanganyika, Tanzania - TA2015033 Kigoma Deep Cast 300m | ecosystem: Environmental > Aquatic > Freshwater > Lake | place: Tanzania: Lake...
AAGGAGAGCACCTCCTGCGCGGAACGCGCATCCAAATTACCGGTCGGTTCGTCCGCCACAATGAGCGCCGGATCCGTCACCAGCGCGCGCGCAATGGCCACGCGTTGTTCTTGCCCGCCCGACAACTGCCGCGGGAGGTGTTTCTGCCGATCCGCCAACCCCACTAATTCCAGGGCGGTCTGTGCCTGGCGGCGCCGTTCGCGTCCGTTCAATCTGGTGAGCAAAAGCGGCAGCTCGACATTCTCGAAGGCGGTCAACACCGGGATGAGGTTGAAGGTCTGGAAGACGAAACCCACGTTCAGGCTGCGCCAATCCGCCAGTTCGGACTCGCTCAATTGCGCCAGGTCGATCCCCTGCACTTGGCAAGTTCCACTGGTCGGGCGATCCACCCCGGCAAGGATATGCAGCAAGGTGGATTTGCCGGAGCCCGAGGGCCCCATCAGCGCCAAGAACTCTCCCCGGCCAATGTCCAGCGAGACGCCTCGCAACGCCGTGACTTCCAGGTCGCCCTGCCGATAGACCTTCGAGAGCTCCCGGATAGCTACCATCGTCATCGTCTCGTCCGGCATACCGGTGCACTCTTAGCGCCGGCACACCCCAAACGCAAGCCAGGCCCCAAACCACTTACGGATGAGAGCCAGGGGTAGATTACAGACGGCCGGTAGGGCGCGCAGTCCTCTGCGCGCCGCGGCCTCCTGTGCCCACCACGGTTTGCGGCGCGCAGAGGACTGCGCGCCCTACCGCCGACCTGTAGTCCATCTCGCTGACTCCTGAGCAGGGTCGGCATACCGCACCCGCGATCCCCCCGCCGCGGCACCCGCGCCCTTCCGCCCGAGCGCGACCGTCCCCGCTACGAACGCGTGACGCTGTAGAAGCCCGTCGCCGCGGTCCGCGCCACGTAAACGGACACCTCGGTGTTGTTGCCGTTGAGCGTCGTCTGCGTCAGGGCACCGTCCACCGCCGTCGCGAAAGGCACAACCTGCCAATCGCCTACCCCTAGCGCCGCCCGAAAACGCACGTCGTACCTGACGCCCGTCACCGTCGGGAAACTCAGCCGTAATCGGTCCGTGTTCGGCACCGTCGCGACCTTCACCGAAAAGCCAAGCCCGGGGATGCGGATGTTCACTGCCCCGGCGCCGTCAAACTCTGCCGTGTAGCGTGACAGCGGGCTGAGCGCCGGCCCCGCCCTCACCTCGCCGGTGGCCTTGAACCACGAGCCATGACACAGACATACCAACAGATTCAGCGATTTGTTATACGTGCCCACCGTGCAACCCTGGTGTGTGCAGACGGACGTCACCGCCGCGAACTCGTTGTTGGCCAAGCGCGTGACGATGATCTGCGGAAACGACGTCGGCATCCCGCCCACCCGCAATAAGACCGACCCGAAATCCGCCTTCAACGCCGGGAAGTCGTCCAACCGCAGCCGGAACACCCCGACCGTCGACCCGGCCCCGGCGGCTTGAGCCACCCGGACGGTCGCGTCCGAAAACGCCCCGCCGGCGCAGGCCGTCCCCGCCGCAAATAACTTAAGAAAACGCCGCCGCGACTGGAAATCCGCGAGGGCCCGACTGGTATCTCTTGTAGAACCTGAAATGGCCATAATTGCCCGAGATAATACGGCAGCTCGGCCAGTCCGCAAGGTTCGCCTAGAATTTCAGCGGCTCAGCGTCGGCTCAAGAACCCTTGTTCGGCCAGCCAGAACAGGCAGTCCTGGGCCCACGGATGCGGGTGCTCGAAGGGCGGTGGCGCGGCCAAGCCGATCCCGTGCCGGCCCCTCTGGTACACGTGCAAGTCGAACGGAACCCGCGCCTTCTGCAACGCCGCGGCGAACTGGAGGCTGTTCTCGACCGGCACAGCGGTGTCTTCCCACGTGTGCCAGACGAAACACGGCGGGCTTTGCGGTGTGACCTGGAGTTCGTTCGACAGGAGCCGGACCAACTCCTCGGGCGGTTCCGGGCCAAGCAGGTTACGCCGCGAGCCTTGGTGCGTGTGCGTCCCCATCGTGATGACCGCGTAACAGAGAATCCCCAGGTCCGGCCGCGAACTCTGCAGGTCAACGGGGTCCGCCGCCTCGGCTTGACCCGGGTCGAAGTGGGTCAGCAGCGTCGACGCCAGATGCCCGCCTGCGGACGAGCCCATGATGCCCACGCGACGCGGGTCCACCGACCATTCGGCAGCGCGCGCCCGCACCAACCGCACCGCGCGGGCCGCGTCGCCGAGCATGATCGGGTGCCGATAGCCATGCGAGCCGAGCCGGTACTTCAGGACAAAAGCGGTCAGCCCATGCCGATTGAGCCACAACGCATAGTCGTGCCCCTCGTGCGACGCCAGCCCGCCATAGCCGCCCCCGGGACAAATCACCATCGCCGCCCCGCTCGCCGTTCCTGGCGCCGGCAGGTAGGGCGTGAGGGTCGGTATGTCCTTCGCTTCGGCGCCCAAGGCCCCGGGCGCGCCGTTCGGCCAGAGCGCCACGGCCGCACCCGGTTCGGCCTCGATCCGAAGCGGCCCGCTCGCCAGCACACCCGTCAGCAACGCCGTCAGCAATAGGATGGTTCGCATGGGATCACTCGTGTTGATGGTCAAACCGGACGGACTGTGGCGAAAGCGCCCGCCGAAGGCAAACCCGCTTTACTGATGAGTCACTGAGCTGGACGACAACTCGGCGGTAGGGCGCGCAGTCCGCTGCGCGCCGGGGCTTCCTGTGTCCACAGCGGTTTACGGCGCGCAGAGGACAGCGCGCCCTACCTGCAATCTGTCGTCTATCCCGACCTCTCATCAGTAAGCAACGCGCTTTGCGTAACTCCGCACCAGGCGCGCCCACGGCTCGCGACTCTACGCCAAGAGCTCTCGCACCACCTCGCCATGGACATCGGTCAGGCGGAAGTCGCGCCCCTGAAACCGGTAGGTCAGGCGGGTGTGGTCGAGCCCGAACTGGTGGAGGATCGTGGCGTGCAAGTCGTGAACGTGCAGCTTCTTGTCGACCGCATAGAAGCCGAACTCGTCGGTGCCGCCATAGACCGTCCCAGGCCGAATACCGCCCCCGGCCAGCCAGATGGTGTAACCGTGCGGATGATGGTCGCGGCCGATCTCGTTGGGCTTGAGCGCACCCTGCATCATGGGCGTCCGCCCAAACTCGCCGCCCCAGACCACCAAGGTGGTGTCCAACAAGCCGCGCTGCTTCAGATCTTGCACCAGCGCCACGCAAGCCTGGTCCGTCTCGAGGCAACGCTTCTTGAGGTCGAACACCAGGTTCCCGTCCGGGCCGCCGTGATGATCCCAACCGCGATGGTACAGCTGCACAAACCGCACGCCGCGCTCGACCAAACGCCGGGCCAACAGACAGTTGTTGGCGAACGACGATCGCCCCGGCGTGGTGCCGTAGAGCGCGTGCATCGCCGCCGGTTCCCGGCTCAGATCCATCGCCTCCGGCACACTGGTCTGCATGCGATACGCCATCTCGTACGCCGCAATGCGCGTCTGAATCTCCGGATCGCCCAGCAGATCGTATCGCATCCGGTTCAGGTCGCCCAGCGCGTCGAGCGACTGCCGCCGCTGCTCACGCCCCAAGCCCGGCGGGTCGTTGACGAAGAGCACCGGATCGCCGCCCGACCGCAATTGGACGCCCTGGTGGAGCGTAGGCAAGAAACCGCTGCCCCAGGCGCTGTGCGTCAACGGTTGCCCCACTCCCGTCATTAACACCACAAACGCCGGCAGATCCTTACTCTCGCTGCCCAACCCGTAACTGAACCACGAGCCCATCGCCGGGCGACCCGCCAACTGCGCCCCGGTGTTCATGAAAATCGTGGCCGGGTCGTGGTTGAACGCCTCCGAGTAAAACCCCTGCACGAAACACACTTCGTCCACGATCGTCTGCAAATGCGGCAGCAATTCGCTCAACCACACTCCCGCCCCGCCATACTGCCGGAACGCATAACGCGTCCCCAACAAAGCCGCCTCCTTCCCAATCTGCGCCAAACGGATGTTCTTCACCAACGACTCCGGCACCTGCTGGCCATCCCGACGCTGCAGCTCCGGCTTGAAGTCGAACAAGTCCAGGTGCGACGGCCCCCCCGACATGAACAAATAGATCAAGTTCTTGGCCTTGGGCGCAAAGTGCGGACCCAAACCGGCCGCACCGGACATGACCCCGCCCGGCGGCGGATCAGCCGCCAGACCCCGCTCCTGCAGGAGCTGCGCCAACGCCATGGCGCCCATCCCCGTCATGCAGTGTTGGAGGAAGCGGCGGCGCGTCTGGGCGCGCACCAGTTCCAGTGGGGCTAGCTTGGGCGTAGGCATGGGCTTCATCGGTTGCAGACTCTTGTCTCGAGGCACACCCCGCCCCTCGTCAGTCTCGACTCCGTCATTCCACTCCCGCTACCAATCGTCTTCATCTTCATCCTAATCTTAATCTTAATCCCGATCTCACTCCTAATCCCCCCCGCCCTACCCCTTCGTCAGCGTCTCATCCAAGTTCAACAGCACGTTGGCCACCAGGAGCCACGCCGCGAGCTCGGACGCCGGCTGCCCGGGCGCCAACGGCGCCGACCCAACACGTACCAAACGCGCTGCCTCGTCCGGCTCGCGGTTAAAGTGTTCCCGTTGTTGATGCACAAAGCTCAGCAGCCGCTCGCGCTCCGCGGCCGTCGGACTGCGCCCCAAACAAGTGCGGAACGCAAATTGGACTCGCTCCCCCGGTCCCGCCCCGCCCTCCTCCAAGATGCGTTGGGCGAAGACGCGCGCCGCCTCGAGCAAGGTGGGCTCGTTAAGACCCGCCAAGGCCTGCAACGGCGTGTTCGTGCGCGGTCGTCTCGAGACGCAGACGTCTCGGCTCGGAGCGTCAAACGTGGCGAAGGTAGGGTAGGTGCAAACGCGCCGCCAAAAGGTGTAGAGACCGCGCCGGTAAAGATCGGGGCCGTAACTGGTGGGCCATTCGTCCATGCCAATCTCCGGACGCAGAAAGCCAATCTCCTTCCAAAGGTTGGCCACCTGGACCGGGAAGACACTGGGACCGCCCACGTCACGGTTCAGCAGACCACTCACCGCCAAGGCCTGGTCCCGAATCGCCTCCGCGTCCAAGCGGAAGCGCGGACCGCGCGCCAAAAGCCGGTTGTACGGGTCCACCTCGAGCAACCGCGGCGTGCTGACCGACTGCTGGCGGTAGGCGGCCGACGAGACGAGCAGCCGCTGCAGCGCTTTCAGGTCCCAGCCGCTTTGTTGGAACTGGACCGCCAACCAATCCAGCAAGCGCGGGTGCGAAGGCGCCTCGCCTTGCTTGCCGAAATCCTCGCTCGTGGCCACGAGGCCCGTCCCGAAAAAGCGCTCCCAAAGCCGATTCACCGTCACGCGCGCCGTCAGAGGGTGCTCCGGCGCCATCAACCACCGCGCCAAACTCAGACGATTGGCCGGCTCCCCCGCCGGCAGTCGAGGCAACACCGCCGGCACCCCCGCCGTAACGGTCGGCCCCGGGCTCAGGAAATTGCCGCGCAAGTGGACGTACGTCTCGCGGGGCTTGGCCAACTCCTGCAGCACGAGGGTCGTGTGCTTGGTCGTGGCCAACTCCGACTCGCGCTGGTTGAGCCGGAACAACTCTCGCTCGAGCCGCCGTACGGCCGGCGAAACGGTCCGGTAATGATCCGCCAGGGCGCGGCCCTGGTCAGCGGTGCGTTCGGCGGCCGGCACCGTCAACACCGCGCGGACGTCCGGATCGAGAGGCCAGAGCGCTTCCGGATCCGCAACGGTCGTCACCGAGAGGCGGAAGCGGCCCAGCGTGTGGCTGTTGCCGTGGTAATGATCCATGCGGAACCCGAGCCGCGTGCCGCCCGCGTAGCCGACCGGCTCCCGCAACCGGGCGATCAAAAAGTGCCGCTGGCCAAACCGCGGGCCGATGGCCCAACCGGTCTTCGGGTTGCCATCGATCGCGTGCTCCGCCCGATAGTACGTCTGCTCCCAATCGGCTTCGGCGCCCGCAAAAACCAGGTTCGTCGAGCCGCCCGCCTCGCCCACGACCGGCACAGCCCACACCGCCAATTCGTCCAGGATGAAGTTGCCGGTTTGACCCCAGCGCCCCGGCCCGCCCTTGGGCAAACTCGGATCGGGCAACACCTCGAGCAGGAGGGCCATCACGTTGGTCAGTGACGTCTCGGCCTGGACCAAAATCGTGTCGTAGATCGGGTTGCTGCCTGTCGCCAGCAACGAACCGTCAGCCAAATTCGTGTAACTCGAACCACCCGTTGACACCGCGTCGGTCAACGCCAGCGGCGCCCACACTTCCGGGGCCTCCCTCAGGCGCTGTTCCCACGCCGCTTGTCCGGTCGCCCACGAACCTTCCGCCGCCGCCAACTCACGCTGCACCCGGTCGAGCTGCGAGCGCAAATACTCGAGCTGCCCGGTCCAGTTCGGCGGCGGCACGGGTATCGTCGGCTCGACACTGTGATTGCCTCCGTCGGCCGTGTTGTTGAAGAAGGCATAGAACCGGTAATACTCCTCGTGCGAAATCGGATCGTATTTGTGGGTGTGACATTCCGCACACATCATCGTCATCCCCAACCACGCCGTCGCCGTGGTCGCCACCCGGTCCTTGACCGCCTTGGTCCGGTACTCCTCCGCGTCGCCGCCCCCTTCATCGTTGATCTTCGAGTTGCGGTGGAACCCAGTGGCGATCCGCTGGTCGAGCGTCGCCCGTGGAAGTAAATCCCCCGCTAACTGCTCGATCGTGAACCGGTCAAACGGCAGGTTCCGGTTGAAGGCGCGAATGACCCAATCCCGGTACGGCCAAATCGACCGCGCCAAATCGACCTGATACCCGTTCGAATCCGCGTAACGCGCCAAGTCCAACCACCAGCGCGCGAGGTGTTCCCCGTAATGCGGCGAGGCCATGAGCCGGTCCACCACCCGCTCATACGCCCCCGGACCGCTGTCCCGCAAGAACGTCTCCACCTCCGCCCAACTCGGCGGTAACCCTGTCAAGTCCAAGCTCAGCCGCCGAATCAGCGTCGCCCGATCCGCCTCCGGCGAGGGCGCCAAACCCTCCTGCTCGAGCCGGACGAGAATGAAACGATCCACCGGGTTGCGGGTCCACGCCGCTTGTTCGACCGCCGGCAATGCCGGCCGTGTAGGCGGCACAAAGGCCCAGTGCCGACTCGGGTCGTCCTCGGGCCATTCTGCACCGGCATCGATCCAGGCGCGCAAGGCCTCGATCTGCTCAGGGCGCAACCGTTCGCCTTTGGGCGGCATGACGTCGTCAGGGTCACGCGTCGTGACGCGGCGCCACAACTCACTGGCGGCGGCATCGCCCGGCACAAGGATGGTCTGCTCGGGCCGGTCCGGCCGAAAGACACCCGCGCGCTGGTCCAGGCGCAGCCCGCTCCGTTGCGTGTCGGGTCCGTGGCATTCGGTGCAGCGCTTGACGAAGATCGGCGCAATGTCCCGCGCGAAATCTACGGCCGCCTCGACCCTGACCTCCGCTAACCCCGCCCCCACGCTCAACCCCACCACCGCCGCCCCAACGCGCCCCCACCAGTTCGCCGGCCGACGGCCCTGCGCCCCACCGCCGGCCGCCGTCGATCGTAGAGGCGCAGAGCCTGCGCCGTCGCTGGTCCCGAATCGAGCTAGGTCGTTCATCCCAATAAAGGTCGCACGACGTCGCCGTGCACATCCGTGAGCCGGAAATCCCGGCCCTGAAACCGGTACGTCAAACGCGTATGATCCAAGCCCAGCAGATGGAGCACCGTCGCCTGCAGATCATGGACATGGACCGGATTCTCGACCACATGATAGCCCAGATCGTCGGTGGCGCCAAAACTGTGGCCGGCCTTAACCCCGCCGCCCGCCATCCATATCGTGAAGGCGTGCGGGTGATGGTCGCGCCCCAGCCAGCCGTCCTTGTTGCGCGCCTCATTCATCGGCGTGCGGCCAAATTCGCCCCCCCAAATCACCAGCGTGCGGTCGAGCAAGCCGCGCTCTTTGAGGTCCTTCACCAACGCCGCCGCGGCGCGATCTGTCTCCCGGCAACGGTCCACCATCCCGTGGCGGATGTCGTTTTCCTTGATGTCGCCATGACTGTCCCAGCCCCAGTGATAGAGCTGAATGAACCGTACCCCGCGCTCGATCAGCCGGCGGGCCAGCAGACAGTTGTTGCTGAACGCGGGCCGGCCCGGCTGCGTGCCGTACGCCTCGTGCACCGCCGCCGGCTCCTTCGAGAGGTCCATCAGCTCAGGCACACTGGTCTGCATCCGATAAGCCAACTCGTACTGCGCTATGCGCGTGGCAATCTCCGGATCGCCTAACCGCCCGAGTTGGATTTGGTTCAGCACCCCCAGCTTGTCCAGCGTCCGCCGACGCAGCCCGGCGTCCCAACCGGCCGGGTTCGACAAGAACAAGACCGGATCGCCCTGGGACCGGAGAGGGACCCCCTGATGAACCGTTGGCAGGAACCCGCTCCCCCACAGCGACGCCCCGCCGTCCGGCGCGTTCTTGCCCGAAACCAACACCACAAAAGCCGGCAAATCGCTCGCCTCGCTGCCCAACCCGTAGGAAACCCAAGCCCCCAGACTCGGCCGACCCAACCGAGCCGACCCCGTATGCACAAACAACTGCGCCGGCGCATGGTTGAACTCATCGGTCCGCATCGAGCGAACGATGCAGAGATCGTCGGCAATCTCCCGCAAATGCGGGAGCACCTCGGAAAGCGATTGCCCAGACTGCCCGCAGGGCGCGAACCGATGCGGCGTCCCCAAAAGCCGCGGTACCCCCTTGATGAACGCAAACCGCTCGTTCTCGATCAGCGATTTCGGCACCCTTTGGCCGTCCAACTCGACCAGCTTGGGCTTGTAGTCGAACAAGTCCAGTTGCGAAGGGGCACCCGCCATGTGCAGATAAATCACCCGCGTGGCTCGGGGCGCAAAGTGCGGCGGCTTCACCCCGCGACCATCCCCCGGCCCCGCCTCGACCGCGCCGGCCTCGAATAGCCGCGGATTCAGAAGCGATCCCAGGGCCATCGTGCCCAAACCCGTCCCGCAGCGCCGGAAGAATTGCCGGCGCGTCACCGCGCGCAAATACTCGCGCCGAATCTCGCTCAGGTCATTCATCGCTTGCCTTGTTCGTCATCGCGCCTGGGTCGCTCCACACACCTCACCCTTCCACGGCCTGCCTCAGCCGCGTGTGAGCGCCTCGTCCAGGTTCAACAGCACGTTGGCAACGACCGTCCAAGCCGCCGCCTCGGCCCACCCGTGCTCGCCATCAGGCGGCCCCAACCCGGCCACCGCCGCCGCCTCGGCCGCCGCCGGGTCCGCCCGGAACTGGCGCAGCGCTGCCCAATAGAGCTCTGCCAAATGCGCCCGTTCCTCCGCCGTGGGGCGCCGCGCCAACGCGCAGCGGAACCCGTAACCCAACCGCGACCGCACGGTCGGACCGCCTTCCCGGAGGATACGCCGCGCTAAGCCCGCGCTCGCCACAGTAAAGGCAGGATCGTTGAGCGTGGCTAAGGCCTGCAACGGCGTGTTCGTCCGCGGCCGCCGCACCGTGCAAACCTCCCGACTCGGCGCGTCGAACGTGGCAAAGGTCGCGTACGGCGCCGTTCGCCGCCAAAATGTGTAGACCCCTCGCCGATACTGGTCGCCTCCCGCGCTCGTGACCCACCGGTCCGAACTGTACGGGTTGTTCCAGATCCCCTCCGGCTGCATAGGAAAAACACTCGGCCCCCCGAGCTTCGGGTCGAGCAACCCGCCCACCGCCAACGCGGAGTCTCGCACCAGCTCCGCCGTCAGGCGCAGACGCACCCCGCGCGCCAGCAACCGATTGTCCGGGTCCCGCTCCGCCAACGCCGGCGCCACTTGCGCCCGTTGCCGGTAAGTCGCCGAGGTCACCATCAGCCGGTGCATCGCCTTCAAGCTCCAGCCCCGACGCAGAAACTCCGTCGCCAACCAGTCCAACAGCTCGGGGTGCGTCGGCGGCTCGCCTTGCGTGCCGAAATCCTCGCTCGTCTCAACCAACCCGCGTCCGAAATGCCCTTCCCACAGCCGGTTCATCGTCACTCGTCCCACCAGCGGATTCGCCGGATCCACCAACCACCGCGCCAAACCCAGCCGGTCCGGGCCCGCATCCACCGGCAGCGGATGCAACACTGCCGGCACCCCAGGCTGCACTTCCGCGCCCCGTTCGCGGAAGCTGCCACGCTCCAACACGTGCGTCCGGCGCGGCGTATCGACTGCCGCCAAAACGAGCGTGCTGGCAATGTCCTTGGGCTCCTGCTTGCGCAGACTGGCAATCTGCGACCGCACCTCATCCAGCGCCGGGTCGATCGATCGATAGTGCGCCGCCAACCGCGCCCGCTCCTCGGCCACACGCTCCCCAACCTCCCGCTCCAACACCCGCCGCACCGCCAGTGGAACCTCCGCCCACGCACGGAGGTCCTCGAGCGGCGCTGTCGAAACCGCCACGCGAAACCGCCCTAACAAATGCCCCGCCTCAGTCTGGTGCTTTAGCCGGACCACCAACCGCGTGCGCGGGGTGAGGGCAAAGGCCCGACGCGGCACCAACACCGCGTAGCGATCGACCCGATTCGTCGCCTCCAAACTCCCCACCGCCCAGCCCGTCCGCGGGTTGCCATCCCACAACCCACCCACTTCGTACCCCTCCGGTGACACATCCGCATACGCCCGCTCCCACACCACGTCATGCGCGCCACTCTGATCGGCGCTGAGCGCAAAATAGAACCCATGACCCCCACCGCGACCGCTCACCTTGAGCAATAACCGGTTCTCGCCCGCCGCTAACTCGAGCCGGACCCGCTCTAGATCCGGCCCCACCCCGCGCGCAGCGTTTCGCGCCAACAGCTTCTCCCCATTCAACCAGAGCTGTAGACCGTCGTCGCCCCGCAGCGAGACATAAATCGCTGTGGAAACCGCCACCTCAATCACCCGATACAGATAGGTCGCCACCACCTCGCCCGGCAACGCCTGCGCCACCCCATCCTTCCACTCCGGCCGTTCGACCCAACCCAACTGCCCCTCCCCATAGCGCTGACCCAAATCTACCGCCGGCTCCGACACAAAGGCACGGTCGAACGCTTCGCCAGGCGAAGCCGCCGGGAACGGCCCCACACTGTGCCACACCCCAAAGACCGGCGTGACCGTCGCTGCGCTCCCGTCGGCTTGAATCGGGTCCGCGCGCACCTCGACTTCCGAAAGAACGAAATTGCCTAACTCGCTCCGACCCGAGCCTCCCGCCGGCATCCGATCGTCCGCCAATACCTCGAGCCGAACCGCACTCAGGACGGTCCGCTCCGTCTCCGCGCGCACTTCATAGACGCTCTTGGCCGGTAGCGACCCGCCCGCGCGGACCGAACCATCCGCCAACCGCTCGAACGTCACCCCGTCCCCCGCCTCGAACGCGGCCGCCTCGAGCACTCGCCAACCCGCGGCTAGCCGAGCCCGCACTGCCGCCAACCGCCGCTCCCACGCTTCTTGCCGCTGGTCAAGCTCGGCGGTCTGAGTCTCGAGCACCCGCTGCAACGGCGCGATCTGAGCGCGCACCTCCGCCCGCCGCGCCGCCTGTTCGGGACTGGGCACCTCGAGGACCGGCTCGTTGCTCCGCCCGCCATCCCGGGTCTGATTGAAATAGGCGAAGACCTGGTAGTACTCCTGCTGGCTGAACGGATCGTACTTGTGGTCGTGACACTGACTGCAGCCTAGCGTCGTCCCGAGCCAAACACTGAACGTCGTGTTCACCCGGTCCACCACCGCAGCCACCCGAAATTCCTCGTCGTCCGTTCCCCCCTCCGTGTTCACCATCGTGTTCCGGTGGAACCCCGTCGCAATCCGCTGCTCCCGCGTCGCCCCAGGCAACAAATCCCCCGCCAGTTGCGCCACCGTGAACTCGTCAAAGGCCATATCCCGATTCAGCGCCTCGATCACCCAGTCGCGATACAGCCAATGCGACCGACGCTCGTCCTTCTCGTAGCCGTTCGTGTCGGCGTACCGCGCCAAATCCAACCACGGCACCGCCCAGCGCTCCCCATAGTGAGGCGAATCCAGCAACCGCTCGACCAACCGTTCGTAGGCCCCAGGCCCACGGTCCCGCACAAACGCCCGCACATCCCGAGGCGATGGCGGCAAACCAATCAGATCCAGGCTCACCCGCCGAATCAACGTCGCCCGTTCCGCCTCCGGCAACGGCTGCAATCCCTCCGCCTCCAACCGCGCCAAAATAAAATGGTCAATCCCGTTGCGCGGCCAACCCGAGTCCTTCACCGCCGGCAAGGCCGGCCGCACCGGCCGCTCATACGCCCAATGCTTGATCACGCGATCCAACTCCATTCCCACCCCCGCCGGCCAAACAGCCCCCTGCTCGAGCCAAGCGCGCATCCGACCCAACTCCGCCTCCGTCAAGCCGTCGCCCTCAGGCGGCATCAGATCTTCACCCCCCAAACCCGCCACCCGCCGAAACAACAGGCTCTCCTCCGCGCTCCCAGCACGAATCGCCGGACCGGACTTGCCACCCTGCAACACCCCGGCGCGCGCATCCAACCGTAGCCCAGCACGCTGCCTCTCCGGGCCGTGACACCCAAAACAACGCGCCTGCAACACCGGAAATACCTCCCGGGCGAAATCGACCGCCCTGGCCGTACCCGTCCCCCCACCCGCGAACCACCACACCAACGCCAATCCGCCCGCCGCCCATCGGGCCGCTAGCCTGCGCACGCGAAACACCCTCACCCGAAAACGGCCCCAGCGCCAAAGCATAGCCAGAGCGCCGCGCCAGCCCGCAGCGGGCCAAACGGTTCTGCTGTATCTTCGCATGAACTAATTGGAGCTAGAAGGTAACTTTAAGCCCGCGATGGCACGAGGGTTCTTTCCCCCCGCGCCACCCAACCCGCACCCAACCACCAACTCTGCCACCCCTAGGGCGCCCGCACCACGGCCCGAACCCGGACAAAACGATGGGTGCGAGCGCTCCACGAGTCGAGAAACGTGTAATTGGCCTCGGCCGTGCCCGTCCCATCGAACAGATTCCGCAGCGATCGGGCCGCCAAAACCGCAGTCGGACTCGATCCCCACTGCACCAAGTCCGAGGAGACCTCCACCTGGTACTCCAGGTGCTCCCCAGCCGGCCGCCGGAATGTGAGGGTCACCGCCTCCTGGCCGGCCAACCGCGTCGTGCCGAGCTGAATTGGTCCCTTCAGATTCGCCTCCTGCGGCGCGCTCCCAAACGCGTACTCAGCCGCCGCATCGCGACCGTCGCCGTCCCCATCGTCTGCAAACCCCCGGCTCAGACTGCCAAAGTGCACCTGCTCCCACTCGTCCGGTAGACCGTCCCCGTCCGTGTCCACCACCTTGGCCGCCGCCAAAAACAAAGCCTTCAACGCCTCCCGATTCGCCGCCTGGCTGAGGTCGTGTTCGGTCAAGTTGTAGACGGCCACCACACGGTTTTGACCGTCCAGAATCCGCACGTCCCGATACACCACACCCCACCGCGACCAGACGTTCTGCGTGAAGCTGTCTTGCAGCCACGGCAGCCCGCGCCCCTCGGTCGCCAAACCGTTGTAGGAACTGTCCGAGGTCCGATTCACACCCAGCAGCTCGATGTTAAACCCGGGGCGAGCCGCGCGGAGCTCGTCCTGAATCCGATCCAGGTACTCAAACTGAGTACGACAGTAGCCTCAGCCCGCCGCTCCGAAGTAGTACCCGGAAATCTGCAGCCGATAATCCCGCGGCGATACCGTCGCCTGACTGCGCACCGAGTTCGGATTCACGTCCACCAAGCCAAAGTCCGGCACCGGTTGCCCCCAACCGACCACCGCCAAGCCACCCACCACTACGATGCAGGCCCAAAGATTTCTCATGACCTGGACCATGCCAGCTAATCCCTTTCCTGTCAAAGCTTGACATCCCCTGCCACTCGATGCTCCCTCTCACTCGAGCAAACCCATGATGCCCCATGCCCTATCGCCATCGTCGTCGCCAGCCGCTCGAACCCACTGACCTGCCTCGTCCGGCGCGCCCAGCAGTCGCGCCCCACCGGTTGACGGCCGCCATGAACGCCAACCACCCTCGCGTCAACGCTCCCCATCTTTCCGCCCCTCCCCACTCCCCATCTTTCTGCCCCCCATGAACCTCCCAACCCTCTCCCGTCGGCGCGCCCTGCGCCAAGCCACCCTCGCCACCACCCTCGGCGCGCTCGGCGGCGGCGGGGCGCTCTCCGCCCTCCCACAAGCTCACGCCGCCGATGAACCCGCCCGCCGACCCGACCGACCCGACCGGCTGAACGTCCGCGATTTCGGCGCTGCCGGCGACGCCAAGACCGACGATACTGCCGCCTTTCGCGCGGCGCTCAAGGCGGCCGCCGCGCAAGGGGGCAACGCCGTGTTCCTGCCGCCGGGCAATTACCTCATCGCGGATACGCTCGACGTCCCCGAAAACGTCGTGCTCGAAGGGGTGTTCCGCGCTCCAACCGCGCGCACCCAGAATCGGGGTAGCACGCTTCTGGCAGTCGCCGGGGCGGGCCAGGCCGACGGCACGCCCTTTCTCACGCTCCACCAGAATTCCACCCTCTGCGGCCTCACCGTCTTCTACCCGGAACAAAAGCAAGCCAACCCACCCGTGCCCTATCCCTGGACCGTTCGCGGCATCGGCGACAACTGCTCGCTGGTGGATGTGCTCCTAGTCAACCCCTACCAGGCGGTCGACTTCGGAACGCGCCCGGCCGGCCGCCACGCCATCCGCGGCCTCTACGCGCAACCCCTCTACCGCGGGATCTTCATCGACCAATGCTTCGATGTCGGGCGCGTTTCGGACGTCCATCTGTGGCCCTTCTGGGGCGGTTGGGAGGGTGCACTCGGCCAGTTCACCCGCGAACAAGGCATCGCTTTCATCCTGGGGCGCACCGACTGGGAATACCTGTTCAATTGCTTCTGCATCGGCTTTAACGTCGGCTTCCAGTTCGTCAAAACCAAGGCCGGATCCCCAAACGCCGTGCTCACCCAGTGCGGCTCGGACATCGGCCCCACGGCCGTCCGCATCGAAAGCGTCCAGGATCACGCGGGCGTCTCCTTCGTCAACGGCCAGTTCATGGCGGGCATCGAAATCCAGGAAACCAACCGCGGCCCCGTCAAATTCACCGCCTGCGGCTTCTGGAATATCCCCACCACCGATTTCCACGCCCGGCTCGCGGGCACTGGACACACCACGTTCAACGGGTGCCATTTCGTCGGGTGGGCCCGGAAAGACCCACAAGCGCCCTGCATCCACGCCCAGCGCGGCGGCGTCACCATCGCCGCTTGCGACTTCGCCTCCCGCAACAAAACCCAGGTCTTGCTCGAGAAAGACATCGACGCCGCCTTGATCTTCGGCAACCGGCTCCGCGGCCAGGACCGCATCGTCAACCAGGCCGGCGATCGAGCCCAGATCGCACTCAACGTCGTGTCCCAGACCTAACCGAGGCCGACGTCTGAACGCGCCGACGGCGCCCAACCCGACCGCGTCCGACCCGATGGTGATCTCTTCATTTCGACAGTGTTTTAGTAGTTGACAGACTTGTTCCGCCGGCAGCGAGAAGAAGCCGGCCCCAGGCCATCTGACCTAGGCCCGCGCCCCATCGATTCTTGCGTCCTCCCGCTGATACGTTCATTCCGACAGTGTTTTAGTAGTTGACACGGTTGGGTGCGCCCAGCAGGAAGCTCAGCACGAACTGTCTTGGGCCGGTCACCCGCCACTTCGCCACCCCTTCACCCCCCTTTTGGCTGCGGCTTGTTCAACACTGTTTTGGTCCAAATTCGGCTCAAATTGGGCTTGCCAAGCTGGCGCAGGCCGCAATAGGCTCAGCCGCAATTGGCCGGTTGGACATATACACGTAAGTTTGAACGAAGTCGGTTCGCACTGACGCAGTGACCAGATGCTTATGAAACAACCCATAACAAACACCTCGCGCTCAACGATTACGGTCGCGCTGTCGCTCTCGGTCGCCCTGGCCGCTCAGGTGGCCACCGCTCAAGTCCTACTCAATGTCGTCGAAACCGGAGGCGACAATGAACCGACCGACACCATCTTGGCCAAGTGGAGCGGCCAAACGTGGAACGCTACCGTCAACAATGAACCGATCCCGGGCATCACGATCGGCACTCCGTACACCGCCGGCGTATTTGGCAGCGGCGCTCCGGCCTACGTGGATCGCAACCACCGCTACTGGGACGACCCCGGCACCGGTACGTTCTCAGCTCTGGCGGTTCCCGCCTACCTCGTGGGCCACGAGTACATCATGTCCGGCAACGATAATCGTGACAACGCCGGATACCGGTTGGACCTGACTCTCAGCGGCTCCGCCCGGGTCCTGATGCTCATCGACAACCGCCTGTCGGACGTTGACGCTTTGAACCCGCCAACCTTTGGCCCCACCAGCATGCAGTGGATCTTGGACGACGGCTGGCTGCCGACCGCCAACGGTCTGAACCGATGGGCCGATACCTCGCGACCGGACGAAGTGCCCATCGACGAAGGCGCCGACGGCTCGATCAACCAGTACTTCTCGGTGTATTACAAGGACGCTACTGGCGGCTCGATCAGCTTGTTCCAGGCCGACAACGCCGGCCGGAACATGTATGGGGTGGTGGTGGTGCCCGAGCCCTCGACCTGGGCGCTACTCGGCCTGGGCGGCTTGGCTCTGTTCTGGGGTAGCCGTGGACGTCGTTCCTAGACGGAGACCCTAACTCCTTTGTTGAAACCCGCAGGCGGGCGTTTCGCGCCCGCCGTTTTTCGTTTGCCGCACAGGTCAGCCGGACCCGATCGAGTTCGCGCCGATCGAGTTCGGGCTTGCGTTGGTCTGGTCCGCCCGGCATGGTCGCCGGCCGCGGTTTGCTGCAGGATCAGGGGGCAAATCGGCGGGGACCAACCATGAGCGATCTGTTGTGGCATGTGGCCCATACCCGGCCACGGTGTGAGAAGAAACTGGTGCAGTACTGCGAGCGGGAAGGGTTTCAGACGACACTCCCGCTTTACCGCAGCGTCAAGAAATACCGAGGCAAGAAACTGGTCTTCCTGAAACCCCTCTTCCCCGGCTACGTCTTTCTGCAACTCCTCCAGGCGCACCGCCAGAAGGTCTACCAGAGCGATTACGTGGCGAACCTGCTCGATGTGCCGGACCAGGCCGAGTTCGCCGAACAGTTGGAGGACATCCTCACGGCGCTGGACACCGAACTCGAGATTCGCTTGGCCCCGACCATCGGCGAAGGCTGCCGCGTGAAGATCAAGTCCGGCCCCCTCCAAGGCATGGAGGCGTGGGTCGAGCGTCGCTCGGGCATGGCCGAGGTGCTGCTGCGCTTGGATTTCATCGGTCAAGCCGCCGCCGTCAAGATCGACGCCACCGAACTCGAGCTGATCTGACCGCCGCGCTGGGCCACCAACCGCAGCCCGGCACAACCACCTCGCTGGCGGGTGGCCGCCATGGCCTCGATCCCGCAACGGTCGTCGATCAAGGCCAACCCCACCCCGCTGCAACCCTCACGCCCTTTCGGTCCGCCGCCCTCGGCCTTACGGGCGAGCCGCAACCCCAGCCGCCACCGGCGCGAGCGGTGTGCCACCCAGTTGCGGCGGATAGAAGTAACCCATGGTTTGGACCGCCACATCCGTACGATAGAGCCGGTCCTGTAACAGGCAGACGCGGCGGGTGTTGGCGGGCACCGTCGTGCTGTAAATCCTCAACTCACCGTCCAGGCTGGTGACCACCTCCTCCCGCCAGTCACCGAGGCAATCGGCGATCGCCACGACCCGACCCTCGATGGTACCGATAGCTTTCCGCGGGTACTCGTACAGCTTACCGCCAGTCACGTACACCTTGGATGGGCCTGCTGTCCAGTAGATCGCTTTGGGCGAGAGGTCGCCCAGCGATTGATCCGACAACCGGCCGCCGGCGGCGCTGTAAAGCCAGTAGTTGGACCCGTCCTTTTCGCCCGCGTAACACTCGAGGCCCGGTTGGCTGGGGTCAATGTCGCCCACCATTCCCTGTCCATGCACGTGCTTGGTCTGGCCCTGGTAGCCCCACAGGATCGCGCCTGTCCGGGCGTCGACCAGGCAGACCTTGTTACGTGGCCCCCCCGGCTCGATCCCGTAGAAGATCTCGAGCCCGGGCCGCGCAGGATCGATGTCGGCCACATAACAGATGTCCGGGTGCCCCAGCCCCGTGGTCCATAAACCGCGCCCGTCATCGTCCAGCACAGCCGAGCCCAGGATGACTTCGTCGCGGCCGTCGCCGTCCACGTCGGCGGCGTGCAATCCGTGCATCCCCTGGCCGCGGTAGCTGGCGTACTCGCCTGCAGCCTCCCAGGCCCACCGGAGCGTTAGCGACGGATCGTACGCCTGAACCTTGATGATCCGGTACGTGCCGCGCACGACCGTTAGGTGCGGCCGCTGCCCATCCAGGTACGCCACGCCCAGTAAATTGCGGCAGTAATAGTTATAATCGTCAAAACCCTCCCGGCTCGGCCACGGCAACTTGGCCACCACCTCGCCGGTGCGCCCATCCAGCTTGACCAGGTATTCGGGCCCGGAGCGGACGTGGCCCGTGGGTTCGCGAGGATCGCCTTCCCCCGCCTTGGTGTACACCTCGGCGCAACCGTCGCCGTCCAGATCGTAGACAACGATCGGCGAGTACCAGATCCCTTGCTCGATGGCCCAACCCATATCGTAACGCCACAGGAACCGGCCGTCGTGCCGGTACGCCTCCAACCGATAGGTGCCCTCGCTCTTCTTCCAGTACCCAGGCTGCTGGTAGGGATCCGTGTTGAAGTCGGGCTGCTTTACCAAGTAATCCAACGCTCCGTCGCCGTCGAAGTCGCCCCAACCGACCTTTTGGGCGCGGTGGTTGCCCTCGAGCCGGAGCGGAAGGTAGCCGCGCACAATCCCGGGCGCTTGGGCCCACCCCACCGCTTCGCCACCCGTCCCCCCTCCCACACGTTCGACCCGGTAGTGCCATTCCCCAGCACCGGCGTCCGCGTCGGAAAAGTCGCACGAGGCCGTGATCGGCTGGGCATTGAGCCTCTCGCCCCGCTCGTTCGGGCCGCGCGCGCGGAAGACATCGAAACCCGCCGCGGGTGGATCGCTCGCCAACAGCCGCCACCCCACATAGACTTCCCGTTCACCGGTCCGCAACGCCACCACCCCGCGATCGAGACGCTCGGCCGCTTGCGCCCCCCACGGTTGCCCAAGCCAAAACAGACTAGAGGCCAGCGTCACCCCTAAAGAAACGGTGCGCCTGCGCTGCGAGATCAGGTGGTTCATCAGGGCGCCTAGCCTCCCAGAGTTGAGCCGGCAGTTCAAGCCCAGCGATCCCCTCAGTCCGCCGCCTGCGACGATGTGCACCCGAGCGCAGTCGTTCAGCACTTGGCGCTCTTGCGCTTCCTTCCGATCGTCCCCCGCGCCTGCGCCTTCCTGATGTAATCCGGGGCAAAGGGCACTTGGCAGGCCGTGTTGCCCATATCCACCTCGACCCGCCCAATCCGCTCCGCGAAGGCCAGCGCCGTGCCGGTGAGCGGCGCCACGAACACCCCCACGGCGATGAGGAAGCCGTTCATTTGGTAGCGCACCCCGTTCGGTGCCTCGTGGATCGTGCACGCCACCCGCTCCAACAAACGCTCGAGTGCCGGCAGATCCAACGCCGCATCGGGCTTGACCGATACCCAGCCTGTCAACGTCGCCCACCCGGCTTCGGCTACGCCGCTCTGGCGCGACTCGATCCATTCCAGCGCCAGCGACCAGCCATGCGGGCTGCCCGCCGCTACCCACGGCACCGCCGAACACACCAACGGCCCGCCCTCGGCATGCTTCACCCAATGGCGCAGGTCGCGCTTGGTCATCCGGGCGTCATCGGCGATCAAGCCAGCCAAGTACATCGCGTCATACACGCCCGAGTCGTAGAGCTCGAGCGCCAACGGGTAGTCCCGCTTGACGCGTTTCTGGATCTTCTTCAGCTCGGAAATCTTGACGCCGAAACACGGCTCGCGCACGCCGTGGTTGAGCAGCACCTTCTTGTAGCTGGCTTGGCCAAGCGCCTCCAATTCTCTCAGAATAGACGTTGCAGTCATCGTGCTTCCGAAATCCGCGCCCGACGCCTCGGCAGCGGCCACCGTCCGTTCGCCGCGCCCGACCGTCACGTTCTTGCCGATCCTGTATTACTCATGGGTCACTGAGGTGGACTACAAGTCGGCGGTAGGGCGCGCAGTCCTCTGCGCGCCGCGGCTCCCTGTGTCCACGGTGTGGTTTACGGCGCGCAGAGGACTGCGCGCCCTGCTGGCAATGTGTCGTCTATCCCGGAGTCTCATCAGTATTCTCATCCGTACCGGCCGACGAAGCGTACCCCACCGGACTTCTCTTGTCGAATCGCACCAGCTCAACCAAGCCAAGGCAAGGCCGGTCAGCACCCCCCTGCCGCGCTCCGCGCCACCGCGCCGTGGCCTCGCTCGACCGTGGCGCCTTTCCCCTCCCCCTGCCCTTGCCGCGGCATTCGTCCCCCCCTTTGTCGTCCACCCTTTCGCGTTGTCTTTCTCCTCCCCCTCTGGCTACATCTCCGCTCATGAATTCCCAGCCCCAGCCGTCGCCGTCTCGAATCGCCGCAGTCAATCGCCGCCGCTTCCTTTCGGCTGCCGCCACCCTCCCCCTGACCCTGAGCGTCGTCGCTCCCCGCATCCTGGGCCGCGGCGCCGAGCCGCCCCCGAGCGAGACCCTGAACATCGCCGGGATCGGCATGGGCGGGATGGGCACCGGGGACATTCGGAGTGTCGCCAGCCACAATGTCGTGGCCCTGTGCGACGTCGACCAGCACGCCTTGGAGCGCAACGCCAAGCAATTCCCCAAGGCGCAGCTCCACCGGGATTTCCGCCGAATGCTCGAGGCCCAGAAGGACATCGATGCCGTCATGATCGCCACGCCGGATCACCAGCACGCCGTCGCCAGTGTGCTGGCCATGAAACTGGGCAAACACGTCCACTGCCAGAAGCCGTTGACGCACTCGGTGTACGAGGCGCGCCTGATGGCCCAAGTCGCCCGAGAAACCAAAGTCGCAACCCAAATGGGCAACCAGGGTCAAGCCGGCGAAGCGCCACGGCTCATCTGCGAAACCATCTGGTCCGGGGTCATCGGCACCGTGCGCGAGGTTCACGGCGGCTCCAATCGTTACCCGCCGATATCGCCCCGCGGCATCCGCCGGCCCCAAGAACGCCCCCCCGTCCCTCCCCAACTGAACTGGGACTTGTGGCTGGGTCCTGCGCCCGAGCGCCCCTATCATCCTTGCTATCATCCCTTCGCCTGGCGTGGTTGGTGGGACTTCGGCACCGGCGTGTTGGGCGACATCGGTTGTCACCAATTCTCGGCCGTGTTCAAAGCCCTCAAGCTCGGCCACCCAGCCTGGGTCGAGGCCTCCTCGTCCAACCACCAATGCCCACCCGAAATCGCGGACGAGACCGCCCCATTGTCCTCGATCACACGCTGGCATTTCCCAGCCGAAGGCGATCGTGCCCCCGTCCAACTCACCTGGTGGGACGGCGGCCTCAAACCGGAGCGTCCCCCTGAGCTGGACGCCAACGCCAGCTTCGCCGAGGGCGACTGGCTCATGATCGTGGGGGATAAGGGCAAGATGTACGGCCACCGCGTCATCCCGGTGGCTTGCGCCCGCGAACTGGGCGATCCGCCGCGAGTCCTCACCCGTTCGCCCGGCCACTATGAGGAATGGTTACAGGCCTGCAAAGGCGGCCCCCCGGCCGGCTCGAACTTCATCGACCACGCCGCGCATCTGGCCGAGGTCGTTCTCCTCGGCAACATCGCCATCCGCTCAAAAATCCGCCTCCTCTGGGATGGCCCGAAGCTGCGCTTCACCAACTCCGAGGAAGCCAACGCGCTCATCCATCCGCCTTACCGAGCCGGCTGGAGTGTGTCGTCCTAGACCCGAAGAAGGCGAACACCACGTCCGCCTGGGTGCGTTTGAGCCAGTCGTCCGGGCTGCCGAAACCCTCGGACCGCAGCCGCACCGTCAGTTCGTCCCCAGCAAACCCCAGGTTGCGAACGACCAACTCATGTTGCGGAAACCGGGTATGGATCAGCGATTCGAGCCAACCGGAGTGCTGCATCCGATCCGCCAGCGTGTTGCCAACGATGCAGATGTGGTCACCGGGCCGCAGCTCGATTCGGGGTGCACTAGCAGCCCGAGTCGCCAACCCCAAACTCGAACCCATGACCGCCGCCAGCGCCACACCCAGGCCGACGCGCCGTCCCGACGCACCCACCGCCCCGGCGCTCCGGCTGCCCCGGCCCCAAATCGGCACGCCGGACTTCATCTCATTCGACCTCGTAATACGCGCGTTCACTGATGCTTGGTATCAGTTCCCTCCGTCACTGACGAGTGGTTTCTCGCCTCCACCCCCGACGACCGCTCGCGTGCTCCCTCAGCGGCTGCCACAGGGGCGGGCGCGGGGAATCGGCTTTACCTCGCGCCGCCTGCCGGGCACGGTGACTGGGCGATGAAGCGACGAGAGTTCCTTGGGTTGGCTGGCAGCGGGGTCGCGGCCAGCCTCGTGCCCCCGCGACTCGAGGGGGCGAACCCCGCTCATCTCGGCGCCGGCGCGGCGATGAGGGTCAGACCCTTCGAGCTGGAGGAAGCGAGCCTCGCCGAGCTGGCGGCGGGTCTGGAAACCGGCCGGTACACGGCGGCCTGGCTGGTGCGGAAATACCTGGCGCGAATCGAACAGGTCGACCGGCGCGGCCCGGCGCTCAACGCGGTCATCGAGTTGAACCCGGATGCCCCGGCGATCGCTCGCGAACTCGACCGGGAACGCAAGGACCAAGGGCCGCGCGGGCCGTTGCACGGCCTCCCCATCCTGCTCAAGGACAACATCGATACCCACGACCGGATGCACACCACGGCCGGTTCACTGGCGCTGGCAGCGTCGATCGCGGCGCGGGATTCGTTCGTGGCTGAAAAGCTGCGCGCCGCCGGCGTGGTCATCCTGGGCAAGACGAACTTGAGCGAGTGGGCCAACTTCCGATCGAACCGATCGACCAGCGGCTGGAGCGGTCGCGGCGGCCTGACGCGCAACCCCTATGTCCTGGACCGGAACCCCTCCGGCTCGAGCTCGGGCTCGGCGGTGGCCGTGGCCGCGAATTTGTGCGCGGCGGCCATCGGCACGGAGACAGATGGGTCGATCCTCTCGCCCGCATCCTACTGCGGCATCGTGGGGGTGAAACCGACGCTTGGCCTGATCAGCCGCACGGGCATTATTCCCATCGCGCACAGCCAAGACACAGCGGGTCCCATGACGCGCACCGTGACGGACGCGGCCATCCTGTTGCACGCGTTGGCCGGCCCCGATCCGCGCGACCCAGCTACCCGCGAGAACCCGGCGTCCACCCCGCCAGACTACACCCAGTGCCTGGATCCGCACGGACTGCGCGGGGCGCGGCTGGGCGTCGCCCGCAAGTTCTTCGGCTCGCACGCGACGCTTCAATCGCTGCTCGATGAGGCACTGGCCACGCTGAAGGCCCTAGGCGCCGAGTTGATCGACCCCGCCGACTTGCCTTCGCACGGGAAGTTCGGCAGTGCCGAGTTCGAAGTGTTGTTGTACGAGTTCAAGGCGGACTTGAACGCCTATCTGAGCGGCCTCGCGCCGCATGTGCCGGTTCATTCGTTGCCGGAGTTGATCGAGTTCAACGAACGCCACGCGGCGCGCGAGCTGCCCTACTTCGGCCAGGAAACCCTCCACCGGGCCGAGGCCAAAGGTCCGCTCACCGAACCGGCATACCTCGAGGCCCTGGCGACCTGCCGCCGCCTGGCGCGAGATGAGGGCATCGATGCGATCATGAATGCGCACCGACTCGATGCCCTCGTCGCTCCCACGACCGGCCCAGCCCATGTCACGGACCTGGTGCATGGCGACCGCGGCACCGGTGGGAGCACCTCGCCCGCGGCCGTGGCCGGTTACCCCAGCGTCACCGTGCCTGCGGGTTGGGTGGCCGGACTACCGGTCGGGCTCTCCTTCTTCGGCCGCGCGTGGGGCGAACCGGTCTTGCTCAAGTTCGCGTTCGCCTTCGAACAGGCCACTCGGTTTCGCGCCCCGCCGCGGTTCTTGCGCGGGGTCTTGCCGCGCCAGTGACGAATGCAGCCGAGCTCGCCTCAGGCCGATCCGCACTGACCCTCTCCTCTCCACCATGACCCCAAGACACCTGATGAACTCGAACCTAATCCCCCCTACCGCGGTGGCGTTCGCCGTCGCTCTCCTCCAGGTTACCCACGCCCAGCCCGAACGGTTGCCACCGCTTGCGTCGCCCGGCCAGGGCCCCTATCTGAAGGGCGAACTCATCTATCCCCTCGACAACAAGCCGACGCCCCAATGCCACGCCTCGACTCTGGCCGAGACTCCCGCCGGCCTGGTGGCCGCCTGGTTCGGCGGCCAACACGAAAAGCATCCCGACGTGGGGATCTGGCTCTCCCGGCACGACGGCGCGAGTTGGTCGAAAGCCACCGAGGTGGTCAACGGCTCCGAAGGCGAAGCGCAGAATTACGCCTGCTGGAACCCGGTGCTCTTTCAACCCCGCACCGGTCCGCTGCTGCTGTTCTACAAGGTCGGCCCCTCGCCCAGCACTTGGTGGGGGATGTTGGTGACCAGCTCCGACCAAGGCCGAACGTGGTCAACGCCCCGAAAGCTCGGCCGCCACGACGCGATCGGTCACCTGCTCGGGCCGGTGAAGAACAAACCGGTTCAACTGGCCGACGGCGCCATTCTTTGCCCCTCGAGCACCGAGCACCAGGGTTGGCGGGTCCACTTCGAGCTCACCCGCGACCTCGGCCAGAGCTGGCAGGTCATCGGGCCCATCCACGACGGCCGCGACTTCGGCGCCATCCAACCCAGCATCTTGACCTACCCCAATGGCAGGTTCCAGATCCTCTGTCGCAGCCGGCAGAACGTCGTGGCCCAGAGCTGGTCGGAGGACGGCGGCCAGACCTGGGGACCCATGACCGCCACGGTTCTCCCCAACCCCAACGCCGGCACCGACGCCGTCACCCTCGCTGACGGCCGCCAACTGCTCGTCTACAACCATACCACCCGCAGCCAGCCTTTCCCCTCGGGCCGCAACATGCTGAATGTCGCCCTCTCGCGGGACGGCAAGGACTGGCGGCCGGTCCTCACCCTCGAACGCGAGCAAGGCGAGTTTTCTTACCCCGCCGTCATCCAGGCGGCGGACGGCAAGGTCCACATCGCCTACACCTACCTGCGCCAGTCGGTGAAACATGTCGTGCTCGCACCCGACAGGCTCCTCGGCCCCTGAATTCGATCGACTTCCCGCCCAGCGCGCCCTCCCTCCCCTCCCGCAGGATGCCCACCGCGCTCACCCTGCCGGGTGACGCCGCCAACTGCGGCTCCCTTCCCTGGTGTCACTCATGTCAAGTTCTTTGATCCTGTCTTATTGCTCCACAGGGTGAGGGCCCCGACCGCGGTCCCTTCCTGGCGCTCACGTCCAGAGCACGCGGACACCAGACAGTGAGTGTCGTGTCAACAATTAAAACCCTGTCAAATTAGAGCCTTCAGCCTTCTGCGGTGCGCCCCAAAGATTCGCCAAGTGCTTCTCCCGCAATCGGCCCGTGCGGCCCTCAGAGCCCGGAGCTCCCTGCCAGCACTCCACATCCATTGGAGTTCAGGAAGCTTGAACGCCAGGTCCCCTACCGTCACCCTGGACAGGTGACAACCATCCGTCAAACGCGCTCCGCCGGCCTCCTGCCCCTGACCCTGGCCGGCCACGACAGAACCGAGGCCACCCCCAGCGCCGCCTCAAGCCTTCGAGCCAGGGGAGCGAGCTTAGCCGCCGTGCGGTTGGCCGTGCTGCTGGCGCTCGCGTTGGCCAACTCGATCCAGGCGGCCGAGTTCTTCGTTAGTCCAAGCGGGCGCGACACCGATCCCGGAACGCGCACCCAACCATTTGCCACGCTCGCCCGGGCGCAGCAGGCCGCGCGCGCTTTGGCGGGCCAAACCGCCGTCACCATCACCCTGCGCAACGGGACCTACTACCTGCCCGAGCCTTTGGTGTTCACCGGCGCCGACTCCGGCACAGGTACGGCCCCGGTCGTTTATCAGGCCTTTGCGGGTGAGGAGCCCGTCCTCAGTGGCGGGTTGCGGCTCGAGCTGAAATGGGAACCGTTCACGAACGGCATCTGGCGGGCGGCGCTGGCCTCATCCGACCTGCGAGCTCAAGCCTCCGGCCTCGCCTTGGACCAACTCTTCGTCAATGGCCAACGCCAGCCCATGGCGCGCTATCCCAATTACGGTCCCCAGGCCCAGTACTTTCAAGGTTACGCCAGGGACTGCTCGGCGCCGGAGCGGGTGGCCCGCTGGGCGCAGCCAGCCGGGGGTTTTCTGCACGCCATGCACCGCTCCCTCTGGGGCGACATGCACTGGCAAATCACCGGTAAACGCGCCGATCACACCCTGGATTTGCTGGGCGGTTGGCAAAACAACCGGCAGATGGGCGCCCACGCCGAATACCGCTTCGTCGAGCACATCTTCGAGGAACTCGATGCCCCCGGCGAATGGTTCCACGATACCCATTCCAACACCCTCTACTACTATCCGCTGCCCGGGCTGGACCTGGCCTCGGCCACCATCGAAGGCGTGCGCTTGCAGCAGTTGGTCGAGTTCCGCGGCACTCGCCAGGCGCCCGCCCGCCTCATCACCCTGCGCGGCCTCACCTTCCGGCACGCCACCCGCACCTTTATGGACAACAAGGAACCGCTGCTCCGGAGTGACTGGACCACCAGCCGCAGCGGCGCGATCTATTTCAGCGAGTCCGAGGATTGCACCATGCGCGATTGCGTGATCGACCAGGTGGGCGGCAACGGCGTCTTCGTCGATGGCTACAACCGGCGCCTGGCGATTGTCGGGTGCCGCATCGCCGAGGCGGGTGCCAGCGCGATCAGTTTCGTGGGGCGTCCCGCGGCGCTGCGCTCGCCCCTCTTCGAATACCATCAGACGCAAACCCTCGCTGCCATGGACCCGACGCCCGGCCCGCAGACCCCAGACTACCCGGCCGATTGCCAGGTCGAAGATTGCCTGATCTACCGCACCGGGCGCGTCGAGAAGCAAACCGCCGGGGTTAATATCGCCATGGCCGAGGCCATCACCGTGCGCCACTGCAGCATCTACGATTGCCCCCGCGCCGGCATCAACATCTGCGACGGCGCCTTCGGCGGGCACCTGATCGAGTTCAACGATGTCTTCGACACGGTCAAGGAAACCGGCGACCACGGCTCCTTCAACAGTTGGGGGCGCGACCGCTTCTGGCATCCGGACCGGGCCGTGACCGCAGCCTGGGTGCGGGAGCACCCGGACATGCCCCGCTGGGACTGCCGCCGGCCCATCGTCCTCCGCAACAACCGCTGGCGCTGCGACCACGGCTGGGACATCGACCTGGACGATGGCTCCAGCCACTACGAGCTGTACAACAACCTCTGTTTGGCCGGCGGGATCAAACTGCGCGAGGGCTACTTCCGCCAGGTCTCCAACAACATCACCGTCGACTGGACCTTTTGCCCCCACGTCTGGTACCCGGACTCCCACACCACCTTCACCCGGAACATCGTCTGGGAAGACCGCTATCGGCCCGCCGGCATGCGATCGACCGACCAAAGCCACGGCATCGATCACAACCTCGTGCACCAACCCGGCGCCGCCGCGCGACCGGCGATGGGCCTCCAGCAGTTCGGCGGCGACCGCCATTCCCTCGTCGCCGACGCCCAGTTCGTCAACCCTGCCGCCGGCGATTACCGAGTCCAAGCAGGCTCGCCCGCGCTGAGCCTCGGATTCACCAACTTTCCCATGGACCAATTCGGGGTCCGATCGCCCGCCCTGCGCCGGCTCGCCAAGACGCCGCCTTTGCCCGGCACACTAGCCGCCGCACGCATCCGCAGCGGCGGTTGGGACCGCAAGTACAGCGTGCCCAAGACTGCCGTCTGGCTGGGCGCAACCCTCAAGAACCTCGGCGACCTCGCCGAACGGTCGGCCGTGGGCTTGGCCGACCCGGGCGGTGTGCTGGTAGTCTCAGTACTCGCAGACTCGGTTGCGGCCCGAGCCGGCCTGCGCGAGAACGACGTCATCCGCGCTTGCGGTGGCGAGCGCGTCGACAACCTGGAGCAGTTAGCTCAGTTGGACGTTGCCGCCGAGGGCTCCAACCCGGCGCCCCTGATCCTGCGCGTTTGGCGGAACCAGGCGGATCTGGACGTCGCAATTCCACGACCCGCGCGGTAAGCTGGCGCGTCGGCACTTTTCTTCTCGCGGATCGTGGGTGGCGTGCTTCCCACGTCCAACATCCCCATCCCCCCACGCCTGGGCGCCCTCGAGGGGATGTTGGATCTCAGCCGGTCCTCATCCGCCTGCGTCGGCGCTGCAATCTTTCTACTCGTCAAGCCGTCTGATACGGCGTATAGGTTCACCGAACCCTGAGCGCAACAGGAACCTATAATCAATTCCATGAACCCACACACACCGCCCCCGCGACTCTCCCGCCGCCATTTCCTCCAGGCCAGCGCCGCCGCTGCCGCCGGCGTGACCTTGGGGCTGAAGCCCACCTACACCATCGCCGCCAGCAACCCCCAAGGCGCGGACACGACGAGCATCCTCAACTACAACCCGGACATGGAATATCGCCGGTGCGGCAAGACCGGCTGGATGGTCTCAGCCGTCTGCTTGGGAGGCCACTGGAAGCGCGTGGACCAGATGGTGCCCGGGATCTTCCAGGGCGGCAATTGGCTGCGCGCCGATCTGAACCACGCCGAGTTCAACCGCAACCGCCACGACGTCGTCACCCGTTGCATCGAGCGCGGCATGAATTACATCGACGCCTGCACGCACGCGGAAATCGTCACGTACAGCAAGGCCCTCCGCGGGCGCCGGCACCAAATGTACCTGGGCTGGTCACACTACGAACACGAAGCCCGCCGCCCCGAATACCGCACCGCCGCCAAACTCATGCAGACCCTCGACGCGAGCCTCAAAGAGACCGGGGAAGAATCCGTTGACCTGTGGCGCATCACCTGCATCGCCAGCCCGCGCAAAGGCGCCAACCAGGAACCCCTGCCCGCCCACACCGAACCCGAATCGGAACAGATCGCCCAGGCCCTCGCCCAGGCCAAGCAGTCCGGCAAAGCCCGCCACACCGGCATCTCGTCGCACGACCGCCGCTGGCTCGAATCCCTCGCTGGCTATGGGCTCGCATCCGCGGATGACCCTCGCAGCCGCCTGGGTTCTCTGGCTCGCGATCGGAGTCGCCGCGCCACCCGAGGCGGGCAACTCGAGTCCTCTGCCGCCGTTGGAAGTGGCCCCGGACGCGCCGTTGTTGCTCGAGGAAACGGAAGCCCGCCCGGTCGTACCGGGCCAGCAACCCGCCCCACACCACCTCATCTGCTACGACTGCCACGGCAATCTGCGCGAGGAATCCCTCTCCGCTCAGCACGCCCGCGCCGGCACCTCCTGCACCGACTGCCACGGACCTTCCCACGAGCACGCCGAAGACGAAGGCAACACCACACCCCCTACCGTCATGTTCGCCCGTGCCGCCATCGCCGCCCAGTGCCAGTCCTGTCACCCAACCCACGATGCCCCCGCCACCGACGTCATCCGCCGCTGGCGACAGCGCCGCCTGCAGCGGCTTCGACCCGAGACCATCGTCTGCACCGATTGCCATGGCCAACACCGGCTCCCCGTGCGCACCGTGCGCTGGGACAAGTCTCAGGGCCAACTCCTGCCCGGCGCTACACGCTGACGTCCCTCGACCGGACCCGAATCCTTCGCGAGGTGCTTTCCGTTGGACAGACTGGTGGAAATGACCGAAAGTCGGCGCTGGCATGATCCGAGCAAGGTCCAGAGCTAGGGCAGAGTGCCGTCCATCCCCAACCGGGCGCGCACTGGCGCTCACCGCGGTGGCCGGCCTTTGCTGCGTGAGCACGGCCTGGGCGCCCGCCCGCGCGGCGGTCAATGTGATGCTGACGGGTGTGCCGGACTACGATTGGCACGTGGGCTGTTTTGGCACCGCCTGCGGCAACTTGATCGGGTTCTGGGATCGTCATGGATTCCCCGATTTCTACACCGGCCCCACCGCCGGCGGTGTGGCCCCCTTGGACGCCTACGGACCGAACCGCGGCATCCGGTCTCTCTGGGCGACCAAGGCCGGCCAGGACGGTCGACCCACCGACGAACCCGGGCACGAGGAGAACTACTACTTCTACTACGAGCACGCAGGCCCAGATCCCTACGTCTTGTTCGGGCGCACTGAACACGCGCCGGACTGCATCGGCGATTTCATCGGGCTCAACCAAAACAAATGGAAACAGCTCAACCAAGAGTGCGACGGCAACATCGACGGTTATTCCTTTGTCTACTGGGATAGCTCGGGACAGCGCCGGGTCAACTTCGTCCCGGGCCCCGAAGCCGGTCTCCCAGCCCTGGACCTGCAGTCCGGACTGCGCGCCTGGACCGCGCATCGGGGGCACGCAGCCGACGTGTTCACCCAACTCAGCGACTTCAACCCCAACGTGCCGGACGGGGCGGGCTTCAGCTTCGAGGACTTGCGCGCCGAAATCGACGCCGGCTACCCCGTGCTCCTGTTCATGCAGGCCTTTCATACTCGGTCCCGCCAGGTCGGCTCGATGCCCCGCGCCAACCCGAGCATCCATGGCATGCTCGCCTACGGCTACTTCGTCGCCGACGACGGCACCCGCTACGTGCGGTACCGGACGAGCTGGGCCAACGGCGACTACGAGTTCAGCGCCTGGACCCCTGCCAACTGGACGCCCGAAGGCAACCTGAACCTGCCTCTGCGCGGTGTCATCGGCTTTCATCCCCTCCCCAAAATCGTCGCCGTCGAGCGGCGCGCCGGCCAGTTGCACATCCGCTGGCATGGCCCCGCGGCGGAGTTGTACGACGAGGAAACCGGCTTGGCCCACCCCGCGCACTGGTACGTGCTCGAACAGGCCAGCCGCCTCGATCCGGACCACTTCCAACCCATCGCCCAGCCCAATCCCGCGCACGAAGCCACCGTGCCCGAGCCTCGCGGTCAAGGCACCGCGTTCTTTCGCGTGCGGCTCGTCCCCAGGGGGCGGAACTAGCCCGTCCCCACACCCTCAGAACAGGTTGGGAAACTGCTCGAGCACGGCACCCACGTTTGCCGGAGTCACCAATAAGAACCGCGCGCCGAACTCCGCGTGCGCATCCTCCAACGCCGCCACCGACTCCGGCGGCGCGCCAGGCCGGCGCAACACGGCCGCCACGATCTTGCCCGAAATAAAGGCCGCCTCGATCTCTCGCCCTTCCCCCAACAAACGCAGGTCCGGCAGCAAAAGCGCGAACCGCGGCTCAGCGCGCCGCCACCACTCGCGCTGCTGCATCCCCACCGGCAACCCGATCAAGCTCACCACCAAGTCCACCTCCGTATGCCGGCCCAGCATCGCCTCCCACGCCCCTTCCGCCGTCAGAAAACTCAAGGGCGTGGTCGCATCCGGCGGGATCGGGACAGACTCCGGGTTCGCCGCGGCCGCCGCGCTTAACGCGGGGAAAACCACCTCCACGAGCCGAATCCGCCCACCCCAACCGCGTTCGAGCCCGCGCACGGCTGCCGCTTCGAAGGCATACACACTCCGCCCCTGACCATCCTGCTGACTGAACGGGTTGGACACAACCAGCGCGCGTGTGCCGGGGAATTCCGTGGCCAAGTGCTCGCCCAAAACCCGCAACGCCAACTCACGCCTCCCAACCGCCTGGCTGCGCACTTGCCAGTCTTCGCCACGGAACAGCAGCAGGGCGCCCAACCCGCCCAGAGCCAGGACCGTCGTGCCTAAGATGGCCGTGAGGGGTCGCACGATCGCACACCGCTGGCGGCGCTAGTCGCCGCCGAAGTACCCGGGTACCGTGTCCGCCTCGAATAGGCCCGTGATCCCAAGTCCCTCGAGCCGCGGACGCGCGCAGCTCTCGACATGCCCATCCAGGAAGAGCCCGTTCGCCTTGTGCGCGTGCCGGCCGTGCACCTCCTTCTCGCTGGCCGCGCGGAAATAATAGAATTGCTGCGCCCCAATCCCCCGCCGCCCGCGGCTGGTCGTATCGGCTACGTGCAAATACTCGAGCGGGTTCGGCACGCTCTCGACCTGCAAGAACTCACGGAACCGGCCCTGGGTGTAGTTGGTGGGCGGGTCCTGGCGCACGCCGTAGGTGCGGAACCAGTTCACAAACCGGCGCGGCGGATAGCTCGGGCAGACGAACAGGTCGGCTGCCTGAAGATTCTGGTTGGTGCTCAAGAGGCTGGCCCAGGTCACGTTCGTTTGCAGCGGCTCGTTGATCTGCACCAACCCCGCGCTCTCCTGCGCATAGATCAGGTGCGCCACGCCGATCTGCTTGAGGTTGTTCAGACAGTGCGCCTGCTGCGCCCGCGCTTTCGCCCCGTTGAGCGCAGGCAACAACAACCCGGCGAGAATGCCGATGATGGCAATCACAACCAGCAACTCGATGAGGGTGAAGGCCCGGTGAATTCGATAACCCATCTCAGCCCATGCGCCCCGCGCGGCGCGGCGGGAATTTGCCTCGCCACGCGCGAACACACGCCGCTATAGTAACCCAAGCCGTGCGCGGGTCAATCGTCGGCTAGGCCATCATGCTGTTCAACTCCGCCGTCTTCCTCGTGTTCTTCGCGGGCTTCCTGCTCCTGTACTACCTGGTCCGGCACAGCTTGGCCGCGCGCAATGCCCTGATCGTCGTCGCCAGCTACGCCTTCTACGGCTGGTGGGACTGGCGCTTCCTCTCCCTGCTCTGGATCTCGAGTCTGGTGGATTATGCCGTCGGCCGCGCCCTCGAACCGCCCCGACCCGACCGGCACCGCCGCGCCTGGCTGGCGCTGAGCTTGATCGTCAACCTCGGCCTGCTCGGCTTCTTCAAGTACTACGGCTTCTTCGTGGACTCCTTCATCGCCCTGCTCGACCGCCTCGGGCTCGACGCCGAGCCGCGCCTCCTGCGCGTCGTCCTGCCGGTCGGCATCTCCTTCTACACCTTCCAAAGCCTGAGCTACGCCCTGGACGTCTACCGCCGCCAACTCACCCCCACTCGCAACCTCGTCAGCTTCCTCGCCTACGTCTCCTTCTTCCCCCAGTTGGTCGCCGGACCCATCGAGCGCGCCCGCCACCTGCTGCCCCAGTTCGAACGCACCTTGACGCTCACCCGCACCCAACTCGTCACCGGCGTCTGGCTCATCCTCTGGGGCATGTTCAAAAAGGTCGTCCTCGCGGACAATCTCGCCCCCCTCGTCGAGCTCGTCTACGGCCAACCCGCCCACGCCGCCCCCCTCGTCGCGCTGGGCACCATCGCGTTCGCCTTCCAGATCTATTGCGATTTCTCCGGCTACTCCGACATCGCCCGCGGACTGGCCAGCGTGCTCGGCTTCGAGTTGCGCCTCAACTTTAACCTGCCCTACCTTGCCACCAACCTGCGCGAGTTCTGGCGTCGCTGGCACATCAGCCTCTCGACCTGGCTGCGCGATTACCTCTACGTCAGCCTGGGCGGCAACCGCCACGGCCCAAGCCGTACCCGGCTCAATCTGCTGCTGACCATGCTCCTCGGTGGCCTCTGGCACGGCGCCGCTTGGAACTTCGTCCTCTGGGGCCTCTGGCACGGCATCGGTCTCCTCGTCCACCGCTGGTGGAGCGAACGACCCCGCGCCACGCCACTCCCCCAACCTGAACCTCACCCTGCCCCCGGCCGCCAGGAACCAACTCCTCCACAGCCCCCAAACCCTCTGGCCCGCCAGCTCCTGGCCTGGTCGCTCACGATGCTGGTTGTCGGCTACGGCTGGCTCCTCTTCCGCGCCCAGTCCTGGGCCGACATCCTCACCCTCACGAGTGCGCTGGCCCAATGGTCCGTCCCGCCTTGGTTCGCCAGCTACGCCCTCAACCTGGCCGCCTTCACCCTCCCGTTGATCCTCATGCAGTCCTGGCAGGCAACAACGAAGGACCTGCTGGCCCCCCTCACGCTGCCAGCTTGGACGCGCGCCTTACTCCAAGGGTGCCTGCTGACCGCCATCGTCCTGTTTTGGCGCAAGGATTCCACCCCGTTTATCTACTTCCAGTTCTGAGCCCCATGAAGAGCCACCAGTGCGAATTCAACGCCGCTGACCTCCTCGCCGCGGTTGCCCCGCCGCTCCTCCCCCTGCTCCTGTTCGCTGCCGCCATGCATCTCGGAGCGGCCTCGGGCCGCCTGCCCGCCCCGCGCCCTATCCTCGACGCCGACCGCACGATCCTCCTGCACCAGGCCGAGGCCAGCCGCCAGCCCACCCCTGCCGCCGTCCTCCTGCTCGGGGATTCTTCTTGCCTCATGGACGTTTGGGCGCCACGCCTCCAGACTGCGCTCGACCAACCCGTGCTGAACCTCGGCACCCTCAGTTACCTGGACTTACCCTCGCTGGCCCTGCTGCTCGAACAATACACGGCCGCAAACCCAGGCCGCACGCCCCTGGTCGTCCTGCTCATGCACCCGGAATCGCTGCGCCTCGCTGGCCTGCCCGCCTATCACGCAGCCGTCCTGCGCCACTACCTCGCCGGCCGTGACGCCCCCCCAACGGGTCACCTCCTAGCCCGCTTCGACCGCATCCTCGGCCTCGACATCTTCCGAGGACGGCTATGGACTCGGCTTGTTCCATCGCCTCTGCCGGGTGAGTTCGGCCGGGCCTATGGATTCACCTGGGACCTCTGGCGTTCGCTCGATCAACACGCCGGCAGCGCGGTCGACCCTCATCGCTTCGACCCCACCACCGCCCGCGGTAATGCAGAGTACCGGTTGGCCGCCCGCCTCGAAACCGAAAGTCGGATCTTCCGACAAAGGCTCCCTCCCCACACCCGACTCGCCGTGGGACTCACCCCAGCGCCTGAGTCGTTTGTCCTTCCCGATCACTCCGCCACTTGTCGCCAGATCCTCGCCCAATGGGGCGCCTGGCTCGAGGCGGACGCCCTCCTCACCCAACTCCCGGCGACCCGGCCCGCTGCCGAATTCGCCTCCGTCACGCACCTGCGTGCGACCGGCGCCCAGCGCTTCAGTGCCGATCTAGCGTCTCTGCTGCGTCCGCTCCTCTCCTCAGTCACCCAACCGTCGGCTCCGGACAACACGCGCCCCGCTCCATCCGGCTTGCCCTTGCAGTTGCTGCACCATGCATGGCCGCAGGATGCACCCACCACAGGGCCCCTGCCGTAGGGCGCCTCCATGTGGTCCCTCTGGCTTCCCCCCAGCCTTCCGCCTTCCGCCGCTGCTGCCCTACCGCAGTACCCTAGGCGCCCCGCAACCGACCTTCCCACGCTAGCTCCGGTTACCGCTCGCTCCCGATCCCCGATCGTTCCGCCGTTCCGTTCCGCCTTCCCCTTCCCCTTCCGCCTTCCGCCTTCCGTTCCGTTCCGCCTTCCCTTCCTTCCCCTCTGCACGCCCAGGCCGCAGCCCGCGACCGTCGACTCAAAGCATGCTGGACACCAACCAGTTGCCGAGGACTCCAGCCTGCGGCGAACGGACAAAGCCCTTGGCACTTGTCAACCTCTTTATGCCAGAGGAATTGCACTAGCCCCCTCCCCTTCTCTTTCTCCCTTTCTCCCTAGGCCTCGACAGCGCTTTTCCGGCTGCCGTGCCGATCTTCGTTGTCAACGTCTTTTTGCCAGTGGGATTGCACTAGCCCCGTCGGGACCCATCTCGTGATCTTTGCTCATCGAGGAAACGCGCCTGGCCACTCGGCTGCATTGGCTACGTTGACCCCGGTCAGATGTCTTTGAAGGGGGCCAAAGGCCAAAGGCTATCGCCCGCGGATCGCACCGAGCCCGGGGGCGCCGGTCGGCGGAACGGGTGTGCCGAGAAAATCCCGCCCGCCGTTGGCGACCACCGGCAACCCCGCCGTGAGGCAGGGCGAGTCAAGGCGCGGCAGGTACCGGTCCAAGAGGCGGAGTTGGGTGGGATCGGTCAGCGTGACTTGACCCAGGCCCCGCAAGCGCGGGTCTGCGTACAGGCCTACGACCTGGCCATCGACGGTCTCCTGTCCGGTGGCCGCCACCCAGGCCGCAAAACTGCTGTGCTCGCCCAGGGTGAAGCCGTCCGGGTGGGTACTGAACCAGAGGTTAGCCTCGAGACGCGCGGAGCGCGGGTCGCCTGCGATCGTCTGGCGGGCGACGAAGACGTTGTTGCGAAGGACGACCCCTAGGAACTCGGCTCCGCCAAAACCGAGCGCGGCTTGGTGTTGGCTGAAGACGGTGTTGTTGTAGATCTGGACCCCGTCGGCCTGCCCCGACGGGTTATGGTTATGGATCTCGATGGCGGCGCGCAGGTTGTTCTTGCGCCCGTCGTTTTGGCTGATGTTGTACCGGATGACGCTCCCCAACAGGGGCGGTGCCGCCGGGTATTGACACACCATGTAGCCTGGGCCTTCGTTGTTGTACGAGAGGTTATACTGCAGGACCGCGTTGCGGCAGCCGCCATCGATGTCGAAGCCGCCACCATCGTGACCTGGGCTCCGGTTATGGTGCGAGATGCAGTGCTGGATCACGACGTTCTCCGCTCTCCAACACCAGATGCCGACCGGTCCGTTGCCCGCGCGAGGCATGTCCCAGCCGTTGTGATAAGCCCGGCAATACTCGACCACCACGTTTCTGGCCACGCCGATAACGATCCCGTTGCCACTGTGGTTATCGAGGTTCTTCGGATCACCGGGATTGTTCGCGGCCACACAGTGGGCCACATACAGATCGGTCGACAGCCGGTGGTGGCCGGTGGCGATGCCAGACTGACCGTTCCCGTGGGCATGGACGCGCGTAATGCGCCCCCGCGTCACGCCGTCGAAGATCGCCCCGTTCAGGCGAAAACCGCTGACCTCGACCCGATCGATCTCGATGTCCACGCCGCCTTCCCAAGCCACGCCGTTGCCGTCGTTGCCGTCGTTACGGCCGCACCCGAGGAAGTCGAGGTCGCGCACGATCAAGTGACTGCAGTTCGTGGCGGACAAACCCGAACCGGCACCGGCGTCGATTGTGGCGCGCCCTCGGCCGTACGAGCCGATCAGCACTCTCTGATCCGCCGAGCCACTATCTTCGTGGTCGAGGACGATCGGGCCTGAGAACGTGGATCCGCCCGCGAACAGGACGCGATCGCCGGGTTGCAGGCGGGTGAGGTTGAGCGGCCGAATTGTCTGCCAGGGGTGGAGGCGAGTTCCCGGATGGTTGTCGTCGCCTGCGGGGCTGAGGTAGTAATCCCGCGCGACGGGATCGAGGCAGACCGACCCCGCGATCGCCCAGAGAGAAAGGGAAAGGGTGAGCATCGCGCGTGAGCGCAACGGCGGGTTCGACCTGGCCATTCGAGTCATGGGGTCGTTGGATGACCCACGCATGTGCCACATCCCGTGGCTAAAAACAAGAGGCTTCCCGGTCACCGCGGGTTCGCGCATGCTCAGGCCCGTGCGAACCCATCGACCCCAATTCACTAGCCCCATGAGAGAGACTGCCCTCTGCTGGTTGAGGCATCTGGTCTGGAGCCTGATCTGTTGGCCTCAGGTAGCCTTCACCGTTGAAGTTCTTGAACCGGCCAAATCGTTGCCCGTGACGCACGAAGTGGACGTGGTGGTGGTCGGGGGTAGCTCGGGCGGTGTGGCAGCAGCCGTGGAAGCCGCCCGGCACGGAGCTACCGTCTTCTTGGCCGCGCCTCGGCCTTATCTGGGTGAGGACATTTGCGCCACGTATCGCCTCTGGTTAGAGCCTGGGGAAGAACCGCTCACCGCGTTGGCCAAGGAGGTCTTTGCCCCCCCGGCACCGGTGGAGACCATCCGCCCGGGCTTAGCGTTCACCTACACGGCCGATCGGGCTTCCTCCCCGAAGCACAAAGACACCACCCCACCGTCGCTCCTGGCGGATGGCAAGTGGCACAGCGCGCCGAGCCAAAGCGTCCAGTACGACGGCGAGGCCACATTGACGGTGGACTTGGGCCAGGAGCAAGCCCTTCGCCGCCTGAGTGTTCTGGTCTACCAGCGTCCTGCCGATTTCGAGGTCGCCCGGGTGGCCGTGTCGGTCAGCTCCGACTCGAGGACGTGGGAACCGTTGACGGTGCTCGAGAATGACCGACTCGATCAAGGCGGCTTCGAGGCAACGGCCTTGGGACTCACGGCCTCCGTCGCCACCCGCGGACGCTACCTCAAATTGCACGTGAAAAAGGGGAGCCAGGCTAACCGCGTGTTGCTGGGCGAGATCGTCGTTGCCGGCGAGGATGACATCGCGCCGCCGCCGGTCGCGGAGGCTCCCCGCGCGGTGACTCCGATGCAAGTCAAGCGCGCGTTGGATCAGGCGCTCATCCAGGCCCAGGTGCCGTTCTTATACTCGAGCCTGGTGACCGAACTGCTCGAGGACCGCCACGAGCGGACCGCGGGAGTGGTGCTGGCGAATCGTTCCGGCCGTCAGGCCGTCATCGCCAAGGTCATTGTTGACGCCACCGAGCGAGCTACCGTGGCCCGGTTGGCCGGGGCGCGATTCAAGGTTGCGGCCGAGAAGGAACGGGTCTTCGAACGCATCGTGATTGGCGGCCAAGCGCGGAGCGTTCCTGGCCTGACGGTGCGCTCGCGGCCCACGCCCTTGGCGATTGCCGATCGCGCCGGCGAACTCCATCGCGTGATCGAGTACCAACTGCGCCTGCCGCTGGAGTCCGACGGTTTTGCACCTCTGGCGGCGGCCGAGCAACTGGCACGAGACCTGACCTGGACGCCGGCGGCCGTCGACGCCTCGGAGGTCTTGTACCGGACGCCCTGGGATTCGATCCAGGCGCAGCGTCCGCACGTGGGCAAGTGGCCAGGTGCAGATCAGATCGAGGTCGAGTCGTTCCGGCCGGCGCAGGACGATCGCATCTTTGTGGTCGGCGGCTGTGGCGACCTCCCGCGCGAGGCAGTGGTTGAGCTGTTGCGTCCGATCCATCTGATGGCCGTCGGCGCGCGGATTGGCCGAGCCGCGGCCGCCGCAGCCAAGACGCTGCCCAAGCCGGAGGCGGTGCGGATGGCCAGCCGCACGCTCCAAGACGCGAGGCCCGGCCAAGTGCGCGAGATCAGCCCGTCCGTCAATCCCCGTCTGCCGGCTCGCACGGTGCCAGCCCCGGCCCACAGCCTGCCGGTCTTGGGCGAGTACGACGTGGTTGTGGTGGGCGGCGGCACGGGGGGGGCGCCGGCGGGCATCGGCGCGGGGCGTTGGGGAGCGAAGACCTTGGTGATCGAGTACCTCCACGCGCTGGGCGGGGTCGGCACCGCCGGCCTGATCAGCAGCTACTACCACGGCAACCGCGTGGGGTTCACTCGCGAGATTGACCGGGGCGTGGCGGCCTGGGAACCACCGGACCCGCGGACCAGCGGAGGCGGCTGGAACCCGGAACTCAAGAGCGAGTGGTATCGCCGTCAGTTGCGTCAAGCGGGTGTGGACATCTGGTATGGCGTGTTGGGTGCAGGCGCCGTGGTGGACCAAGGCCAGGTTCGCGGCGTGGTCGTGGCGACACCGGACGGACGCGGGGTCGTCTGGGCACGAGTGGTGGTCGATGCCACGGGCAACGCGGACATCGCCGCCGCGGCAGGGGCAACTTGCCGGTACACGGACGCCTCCGACGTGGCCGTGCAAGGAGCGGGCCTGCCGCCGCGCGAACTGGGCGCGCGTTACACCAACACCGATTACACGTTCGTGGACGACACGGACATCGTGGACGTGTGGCGGCTGTTCGTGACCGCGCGACAGAAGTTCAAGCGGGCCTATGACCTCGGACAACTGGTGGCCACGCGCGAGCGGCGGCAAATCGTGGGTGACCTGACGCTCTCCCCCATGGACATGGTGCTGGGCCGCACCCACCCGGACACCGTCGTGATTGCGCGAAGCAACTTCGACACCCACGGCTTCATCGTGCACCCGATGTTTATGCTCCGGCCGCCGCACCGGGAGGACATCGACGTGCGGGTACCGTATCGCTGCCTGCTACCGCGCGGGCTCGAGGGCATCTTGGTCACCGGGCTCGGGATCAGCGCGCATCGCGACGCGGTCCCGGTGATTCGGATGCAACCGGATGTGCAGAACCAGGGCTATGCCGCGGGGGTAGCTGCCGCCATGATCGCGCAGCGTCGCGCGGGGACGCGGACCCTGGACGTCAAAGCCCTGCAACGGCACTTGGTCGAGATTGGCAACCTGCCGGCGAGCGTGCTGACGGAGGTCGATCCTTTCCCTTTGCCGGCGGCCAAGATCGCGGAGGCTGTGGCGCGATTGGCCCACGATTACGAGGGCCTCGAGACGGTGCTGGTCGAGCCGGAGACAGCCAAACCCTTGTTGCGCGAGCGACTGGCTCAGGCAACGAGCGAGGCCAGTCGCCTGATCTACGCGCATGTCCTCGGGATGCTCGGCGATTCAGCCGGAGCCGAGACCTTGGTGGCGGCCGTGGCAACGGCCGAGTGGGACAAAGGCTGGCGTTACACTGGGATGGGTCAATTCGGTCCCTGCATGAGCCCCCTCGACAGCTTCGTCATCGCCTTGGGCCGAAGCGGCGACCCGCGCGCCTTGGCCCCAATCCTGGACAAGACACGCGCGCTGAACGAGCGGAGTCAGTTCTCCCATTTCCGGGCAGTCGCCATGGCTTTAGAGGCCTTGGGCCAGGCAGCGGCGGCGCCCGTCCTCGCCGAGTTGCTCGCGAAGCCCGGGCTGACCGGTCATGCCGTCACCGACCTCCCGACGGCACTGCAGCGGAATCCTGGCAGTGGCACCGACACCACCACGCGCAATCAGGCCCTATCCGAACTGGTCTTGGCGCGGGCGTTGTATCGCTGTGGCGACCATCAAGGGCTAGGGGAACGCATCCTCCGGGAGTATGCGCGCGATCTGCATGGGCTCTACGCGCGCCACGCCCAGGCCGTCCTAGGCGAACCTCGCTCCCGCCCCCCCACGCATCCCGTTTCTGCCGTGAAGCACTGACGCTCGTCCGCAAGGCAGCCCAACGCTCACGCTGGCCCGGAGTCTGGAAGAACCGCACCCATCTCAACCGCTGGCTCCCGGCGGCTCGACGGGAGCTGCGTCCGAGGAAAACACGCTCGAGTAAACGCGGCGCAGGTTGGCCCGGTATCGCGCGACCGCGCGCATGAAATCCTCGGCCTGGGCAAAGCCGCAGCGCACCGCCACCCGGTAGAGCGGCGCCGGGTCATCGGGCAACTCCGTCTCGCCTTCATAACTCCACCGGCGCAGGATCCCCTCGACCCGCCGCAACTTCCGGAAGTTCAGGATCAAGCGGTCCGCGGCCGCAGCGGGCAAGCCGCCTTCGTCGCGGGCACGTCGCAGGGCTTCGAGGGTGTTGGGCTCCAGCCAACCGTGACCGAGGCAAAGGGTCTGAGCGATGAATTCGGCATCCATGAGTCCGCCCACGCCGGTCTTGATGGCCAGGGCGTCTTTGCCCGGCGGGGTGCGCTCTTTCTCGATGCGCAGGCGCATCTGGTCGATCTCCTGACGCCAGGCCGGATCGCTGGCCGGTTTGGCTGCCGTGGCGGGTTGGCTGAAATCGGCCAACTGCGCCACCAACGCTTCGAAGCAGACGCCCACTCGACTGTTCCCGGCGACCCACCGCGCGCGAGAGATGGCCTGAATCTCCCAAAGCCGACCCCGCTGCCGATAGTACTCGCCGTACGCCGCCAGCGTGTTCACCAGCAGACCTTTCTCGCCATCGGGCCGCAACCGCGCATCGAGTTGAAAGGCCACCCCCAATTCCGTTTTCGCCGAGACCAACTCGATCACCTCGACCGCCACCCGCTGCAGCGCGGCCAGCGAGCGCGTCCGGTCCGACGCCACAAAGAGAATGTCCAAGTCCGATCCATAGTTGAGCTCGCGCCCGCCGAGTTTGCCCAGGCCAATGATAGCCAGAGGCGGCTTGCGGAACTTGTGTCGGCGCAGGACCGCCTCGAGCGCGTACTGCAAACAGGCATCGGCCAACGCCGATAACTCGACCAGGTTCTGCTCGAAATCGGCCAGGCCCAAAATGTCCCGTAGGCCAATGCGCATCAGCTCGGTCTGGTGGTAGCGCCGCAACCACTGCGGTTGGTCGGCGTCGGCGATCCCGTGGCGCAGGTCGGCCAACGTCTGTTCCGCTGACTTCGCCCGACGCAGGTAACCGCTCAACTCGAGTTCATCCACCAAATCGGGCGTGCGAATGGCGGTCTCCGCAAGAAACTCCGACCGATCGAACAACAACACCAGCAGCTCGAACAACGAAGGATTCGTCACCCAGGTCTCGAACAGGAGCGCCCGCGCCCCATAAGCGCCAATGAAACTGTCCAACCGCGCCACAACGCGGTCTGGATCCGAAAGCCAGCGCGCCTGCGGATCGCCATCGGCCAACCCGGGCGAGGGCCCCAGCTCGGGCCGATCCCGCCGCGGGCACAGCGACAGCAGCCGCGCCACCAGTTGCCGGCCAAAATCCTCCGTGCGAGGCGAGACGTGCCCAAAGCCCGGCCCCTGCACCAACGCCGTGATCAACCGCAGGGCCTTGTCCGGATCGCGAAAGGCGTGGTTGGCCAACAGGGTGCGCCAGACCGACTCGTTGGCCTCGAACGGCGGCAAGTCCACCGTGGACGCAGGCGCCTCCAACTGCAGCAACCCCTCGTAAGCGGCGCGCACCCGCCGTCGGTGCCCCGCCAGGGCCGCCTCGAACTCCGCCTGCGAGGCAAAACCCATCAGACTCGCCAAGCGTCGGCGCGCCGCTCGGTCTTCAGGAATCGTGTGGGTCTGGAGGTTGTTCTCCATTTGGAGCCGATGCTCGAGCGCGCGCAGGAACTCGTACGCCTGGGTCAGATCGGTGGCGACTTGCGCGGGCAACAATTCGTAGCGAACGAGCTTGGTCAACGCGGACACGGTTTGTGGATCGGCAAGGAACGGCTGTTTGCCGACGTGCAGAGTCTGAAGCGCCTGAGCGATGAACTCGATCTCGCGAATGCCGCCCCGGCCGAGCTTCACGTTGCGCTCCAACTCCCCCGTCCGAACCACTTCGTTTTCGATCCGCTGCTTCATGCTCGCAATCTCACGCAGCGCTTGCTCGCTCAGCAGCCGCGGATAGCGAAACGGTTGAACCGTCTCGAGAAACTCGCCCGCCAAAGCCCGGTCACCCGCCACACACCGCGCCTTGATCAGCATCATCCGCTCCCAGGTCTGGCCCCACTGCGCGTAGTAATTCTCGTAACTGGCCAGCGACCGAGCCAACGGCCCGTGGTTTCCTTCCGGACGAAGGCGCAGATCGATCCGATACAACATGCCTTCGGGCGTCAACCGGCCCACCTCAGCCACAAACGCCTCGGCCAATCGCTTGAAAAACTGGTGGTTGGCCAGGCCTTTGGGGGGAGCCCCACCCGGCCGCGGCGCCTCCCGGCCCACCGCGCCTTCTTCGCTGTAGACGAAGAGGACGTCGACGTCGGAGCTGTAGTTGAGTTCTTGCCCGCCCAGCTTGCCCAAACCCAACACGCAGAAACGCGTCGGCTGCCAGTCCCCTTCGGCATCTAAGTGCCACGGCCGGCCCAACCGCTCGCCCAAATCGTGCCCGACCAAACGGAACACCGACTGGAGACAAACCTCGGCCAGATCGGATAACTCGCGTGTGATCTCGCCGACCGCCGCCAGTTGGGCTAGGTCCCGGGCGGCAATGCGCAGCATCTGACGCTGCTTGAACAGGCGCAACTTGCCAAAGGCCCTGTCCAGCTCCCGCTGCCGCATCAGCGGCTCGAGCCAGGCGTCCACTTCCTGGCGCCAATCAGGGGCGTGCCCAGGCAATTTGAGCCGATCAAGCTCCAGCAGCCCCGGCAACCAGTCCGGATGGGCCAGCAACAGTTCGCCCGAGGCCTGCGAACCGCCCAACAGCGCGCCTAAGACCCGCCCCTGTTCGGCCGTGAGGGCAGCCAAAGCGGATGCCTGGTCCGTCTCCCTCAACAGTCCAAGGAAGTGTCGCGCCCGATCTGGATCGGCGCCCGCAACGACGTCGTAGCTCAAGGTGGAGTCCGTTTCGCGATGGACGGTAGCCTGCCGGAGCGCGACCCACGGCTCAAGGCGGAAAGGACAGAACACGCCCGCCGCACACCCCTACTCAAGAGTCCCTGAGATCGACGACAAGTCGGCGCGCTCAGTCGAACCACTCGTCGCTAGGGTCAAAGGCTGGGATCGGGATGTTCAGCAACCGCAACGCCCCCACCGCGCGATGGCGGCAACCGGGCTTGATCAGGACCGCCGTCAGCGGCTTGACTGGGTAGCGCTTGCCGTCCAACTCGACCGACCCGTGCCCCTCGAGGACGATGTAGATCTCCGTCATTCGCTTGTGGTAGTGCGTCTGTGCATCCGCCCGAATGTCCACCAGATGCACGGTGGCCACCCCGTTCTCCGGCACAGCGAAGGCACGCCGGGCCTCCCCGCAGGGGCAAGGCACGCCCCCCACCTCGTCCAATTGTGCCATCAGGAAGTTTTGCATAGCGGTTCGGCTAAGGCGTGTGGGTTCTGGGCTGGCCGGCCTGGGCCGCCTCATGCTCCGGCGCCAACAGGCTGACCAGGGGCGCCAGGCTGAAATACAGGTACAAGTAAGGGTCTTCCTGTTGGCGTGCGGCGGCGCGGGCCAGCGTCCGCTGGATCGCGGGCAAGGCTGGCCGAGCTTGGCTGCCCAACTCCTGTAGCGCACGAGCTGCCTGCAGGGCCGCATCGAGATCCGCACCTTCCAATTCCCGACTGAGCACCGTCAGTGCGGGTTCGACTTCCCCAAGCGCTGCCAGCGACGCGGCCGCTTCGATGCGGACCGGCAGCGCAGCGTCACTGAGGGCGGTTCTCAGGGCCGCCCGCGCCGGGTCGGCGACCGATCGATCGAGCGTGACGGCAGCACGCAGGCCCACCGCCGCCCAAAAACGGACGGCGCTGTCGCGGTAACCGAGGAGCTCGAGTTGCGCCGGGCCCGCGCCCAAACGGCCCACCACGTCTGCCGCGGCCAGGATTCGGGGCAGGTCGTAGGCCTTCGGATCCTGGGCCATCTCCCACAGCGTGCGATCGCGACTCCGCGCCCAGGCGTCCCACTCGGGCAAGAATCCCAAGTCCAGACTCTCGAGTTGCCATTGGCGGAGTTGGTGGCGGAGGTTCTCGAGGGTGGCGCGGTGGCCCGGCGAGGCAGCCAGGTTGTGGATCTGCTGGGGATCGACCTGAGTATCGTAGAGTTCCTCGAGCGGCTTGGTCGGGCCCGCATAGGCGAGTTGGACGGCATCGAGTTCACCGGCCACAGCCAGGCGCCTGATCTCGCGACGCAAGTCGGCCTGGTCCGAGTACCCTTCGGGTTGGTTGAGGGAACGGTGGGGCTGGTAATTGCGGACATAGAGGAATCGAGCGTCGCGCACCGACCGCGACAGATCGTAGGCCTCGTCGACGCGATCCCGCGCGCCGAACACGTAACGACGCGGTGGACCCGCCGCGGCACCCAGAAAGGCGTGCCCCTGCAAGTACGCCGGCAACGCCGCGCCAGCGAGACTCAGGACCGTGGGGGCGAAATCCACGAAACTGACCAGCCGATCGATGGCGGCTCCGGGAGCGGCAGGGGCGAGGGACTGGAACCGGTCGGGAAAGCGAATCAGCAAGGGCACGTGCAGGCCGGAGTCGTAGAGGGTGCGTTTGCCCCGAGGCAGCCCCTGCCCATGGTCAGAGAAGAAGAACACGATCGTGCTGTGGGCCAGGCCGTCGGCCTCGAGTTCACCCAGGATGCGGCCGACCTCGAGGTCCATAGCCGTGATGCAATCGTAGTAGCGGGCCAGGGTACGCCGGGCGGTGGGTGTGTCCGGGTAGTAAGGCGGCACCGGAGCGCGTTCGGGGTCGTGGCGTTGGCCCGGAGCAAGACGGCGGCCGAGCTCGCGCTCGAATTGCTCGAAAGACCAAACGCTGGCACGCGACTGATGAGTCTCCTCGAGGTTGATCACGCTGAAGAAGGGCTGGCCGGGCGCGCGTTGGCGCCAGTGAGCTTGCGGACTGCACACGTCCCAGGACTCCCGAATCAGGTCCGGTTCGCGACGAGTGTTATAGTCGGTCTTGACCTGGTTCGAGCAGAAGTAGCCCAAGCGACGGAGGTAGCTGGGGAAACCATGGAACTGCGCCGGGATGGGAAAGCGCGAGCGGAGGTTCTGCGTGTTGAGCGAGGTAGCGTAGAGGCCCGTGATCAAACACGACCGCGCCGGCGAACACACCGGAGCCGTAGCGAAGGCGCGCGTGTAGCGCACGCTTCCGCCGGCAAAGCGGTCCAGATGCGGCGTGTGCGCGTACGCATCGCCATAGCAGCCCAGGTGGGGACCCATGTCTTCGCACGTGATCCAAAGCACGTTCGGGCGCGGTTCGATATCTCGACCCGCCGACGACGCGCTCGGGCTCTCGCCCGCGCGCGCCAGGCCGAGGCCAGCGACGAGGAACCATGGGGCAAAAGGCAGCGAAAACCGCCGCGATCCGTTTCGGGCGAGGCAACGAGTCATAGGCGCATGCGGTGTGACGGCCGTTTGTTCCGTGAACTCAATGAGCTGAGGGATTACCAGACCAGGCTGCGGATGCAAATCCGAATCGGGGCGGCGGCGGGCGGCGGCGCGTCCCCGGCGGCCAGGCCCACGGCGGAGGGGCAGCCCCCCGGGAGTGCTGCGACCGGCTCCCAGCGGTGTATAACCTTGCCAAATCGCCAGGATCTGGGTTCAACTCGGGGCGTACCTGAGACTATGCAAGCACAGGAAAAACCGGCGCCGGGAGCCAGGCGCAGCCCGTGGCTGTGGTTGATCGGCGTGGTGGCGCTGACGCTGTACGTGACCACGCTCAATCGATGGGTCCGCCTCGAGAGCCTGCCCGTGGTGGCCAAGGTTACCGGCTGGGACTGGACCCCGACCCTGTTTGCGCCGCTGCATTACTTACTCACCTTCCCCTTTCGAGCGTTGCCCGCCGCGGTGCAACCGGTGGCGCTGAATCTGCTCGCGGCAGTGTTGGCGGCCCTGACGTTGGTGTTGCTCGCGCGCTCGATCGCGTTGCTGCCCTTCGACCGCACCCTCGAGACACGCCAGCGCGAGCGGGGGCCGCACGGGCGCCTCAGCATACCCGCGGCCTGGCTGCCGCCCGTGCTGGCGGTCGTCCTCTGCGGTCTGCAACTGACCTTCTGGGAACACGCCACCGCGGCCACGGGCGAAATGCTGGACCTCGTGCTGTTTGCGTACGTGGTGCGCGGTCTGCTCGAGTATCGCGTCGACCCGCGGGAAAGTTGGCTCACCCGTTGCGCCCTGGTCTATGGGCTGGCCATCACCAACAATTACGCCATGATCGCCTTCTTCCCGGCGTTCCTTATCGCGCTGGTTTGGATCCGCGGAGCGGCGTTCTTCCGGCTGCCGTTTCTGGGGCGCATGGCGCTGTGGGGTGCGGCAGGCCTGGCGCTGTACCTGCTCTTGCCGCTGGTGGCAGTGGCGACGGGGGAAACGACCCAGGGCTTCTGGAAGACGCTGCGGATGTTGTTGGGGAACCAGCGCTTGGCGCTCGCAAGCGTGCCGCCATACATCGTGTTGTTGCTCTCGTTCACGTCGCTGCTGCCGGTGTTCCTGGCTGGCATCCGGTGGCCCTCGAGCCTGGGTGACACCAGTGCCGCCGGAGCCGCCCTGACCACGTGGATCACGCGGGCGCTGCACGTCGTGCTGCTGGCAGGTTGCGCCAGCGTGTTCTTCGATCCGCGCTGGAGCCCGCGGGAGTTGGGCCTGGGACTGGCGCTGTTGCCCTTTTACTACCTGGCGGCAATCGGGGTGGGCTACTACAGCGGCTATCTCCTGCTGCTCGGCCGCGCCCCGGTCAACCGGTTCGCCTCACGCAACCCGGGAACTGCCCGGCCCACCGGCAACGCCCTCGCCGCTGTGGCCTCGGTGGCCACCCTGGTCGCTGCCGGCTTCCTGGCGGCACAGAACCTGCCCGCGGTGCGCCAGAAGGATGGCCGGGGCCTGGCACAGTTGGCCGAGCGTGTTGCCGCAAGCCTGCCTACCGACGGCGGTTACGTGGTGAGCGACAGCGACTTGGACTTGTTGCTGGCGGAAGCGGGTCTGCACCGGCGCACAGGCAGCCACCCGCATGTGCTCGTCACCTCTCGCCTGCTGCAGTTCCGCCTCTACCACGAGCAACTCGCGCGGCATTACCCGGGTCGGTGGCCGCTGCTGCCCAACGCCGAACTCCTGCCCGAACCGATCGATACGGCGGTGCTCGCGCAACACATGGCCGAGTTGGCTCGTTCGAACCGCCTCTACTACCTGCACCCGAGCATGGGCTTCTTCTTCGAACAACTGCAACTGACGCCCCACGGACTCGCCTACGAACTGCGCTTGCGCCCCACCGACTCCTTCCAAAACCTCGAGCTCGACCCGACCGACTTGGAGTGGAACCGCCGGTTCTGGAAGGACGTCGAGCCCTTGCTCGCCAAGGTCGAGCCAGCCGATCCAGACGCTCCGCCGGACGCACAGTTCATCGCCCGCCACTACTCGCGCGCGCTCAATTACTGGGCGGTGACGCTGCAGCGGCATGCTTCGCCCAAGGAAGCGACACCTTGGCTCGAGCATGCCGTGCGGCTGAACCCGGACAACTTCGCCGCGCGGGAGAACCTCAAGTTCAACGCGCAGTTGCTGGCTGGGACCGTGGCCGAGACCGATCTCAAGTCGGCTGTCGAAGTTAAGCAGGAGCGACGGAGTTGGGACGAGCTGGTGCTGCAGGATGGCCCCTTCGACACGCCCTACTGGTCGTTCAGGCTGGGGCAGATCTACTCCCAGGGCCAGTTGTTCCGCCAAGCCCTGACCGAGTTCCAACGCGCCTGCGAGCTCTTGCCCAACAACGCCGAAGCCCAAATGTGGCGACAAAACATGGAGGCCATGACCCGCATGGCGCGCGGGGAGGTGGCGGCCGCCGAAGCGCAAGTGCTTGCATTGAGACAACAATATCCTCGGGAAGACGCGGTCGGGGAGGCGCTCACGCAAATCTACCTGACCACAGGGCGCATGACCAACGCCCTGGCCTCGGTGCACCAACAACTCGCGCTCAACCCCAGCAACCGCGTCGCGCTGCTCAACCAGGCCTTCATCAACATCAACCTCAAAGACTACGCCGCCGCCATCCCAGCGCTGGACACCCTCCTCGCCCTGGTCCCTGACAGCAGTCCCGCCCTGATGAACCGCGCCATTGCACACCTCCAACTCAATCAGTTGGACCAAGCCCAGCGCGACTACGAAGCCTTGCGCCGGTTGATGCCGCGTTATCACGCGGTGTATTTCGGCCTGGGCGAAATCGCCTACCGCCGCCAGGACACCGCCGCCGCCCTCGAACACTACGAGCTCTACCTCGAACACGGTCGACCCGGCACAGAGGAGTACCGCTCCGTCGAGCAGCGCGTCCAGCAACTCCGTGGCGGAGACCAGCGCCGCTAGCCGAGCAAGGCGGGTGAGGAGCCATGCGCCTCACGCACATCATCACCCGCCTGATCGTCGGTGGGGCGCAAGAAAACACCCTCGCCACCGTGTTGGGCCTACGGACACGCGACGACGTCGAGGTGTCCTTGCTTGCCGGACCCACAACCGGCCCGGAAGGATCGCTCGAGGCCCAGGCCGCCGCCGCGCCAGGGCTCCTGACCATCGTGCCCTCGCTCGTGCGCCCAGTTCATCCGTGGCGCGACGCTCGAGCCTTGCTCGAGTTGACCCGGCAGTTGCGCCAGTGGCGGCCCGATCTCGTCCACACGCATAGCGGCAAGGCCGGGGTGTTGGGCCGCTGGGCAGCCCACCGCGCCGGCGTGCGGGCGATCGTCCACACCATCCACGGCCCTTCGTTCGGCCCTTGGCAAAGTCGGCTCGGCAACCTGATCTTCCGCACAGCCGAGGCCCGAGCCGCTCGTTGGACGAGCCACTTCGTGAGCGTGGCCGACGCGATGACTCGCCAGTACCTGGCCGCGGGCATTGGCCGCCCCGAACAGTATACGCGCGTCCTGAGCGGGTTCGACACCCAACCCTACCTCGCCGCCAAGAGCGACTTGGCCCTGCGCCAGCGGTTGGGGTTGGGCCCCGAGCACGTCGTCATCGGGAAACTGGCGCGCCTGTTCCGCCTCAAAGGGCACGACGATCTGTTGGCCGTTGCGCCCGAGTTGGTCCGGCGCCATCCCCACGCGCGGTTCCTCTGGGTCGGGGACGGTCCGTGTCGAGCGCGGTTCGTCAAGCGGGTGCGGCGCCTGGGGTTGGCGAACTTTGTGGTCTTGGCGGGACTGGTGCCACCTCAAGAGATCCCGCGGTACGTCGGAATCATGGACCTGGTGGTGCACCTGTCGCGACGAGAAGGACTCCCCCGTGCTCTGCCCCAAGCCCTCGCCGCCGCCCGACCGGTCGTGGCGTGGGACTGCGATGGGGCTGGCGAGGTCTGCCTCGACAACGAAACGGGCTTCCTGCTTCGACCCGGAGACTGGGCCGGGCTACGGGAGCGGTTGAGTCGGCTGGTGGAACAGCCCGAGTTGCGGGCGCGCTTGGGCAGGCGCGGGCAAGCCCTAGTGCGCGAGAGCTTCTCCGTCGACCGGATGGTCGCCACGCTGTACGCACTGTACCGGGACCTGCTCGAGCGCACACCACCGCAACCCGGACCATGAGCTTTCCGTTTAATGCCTACGGGTTGGCATTCGGGAGCGCATTCCTGACCGCGTGGCTTTCCCTGCCGCTGTGGCGTGCCTGGTGTCGGCGGGTCGGCCTGGTGGACCATCCCGGTGACCGGAAGATCCACCGAAGCGCCACGCCCTTAGCCGGGGGCCTGGCGTTGGCGACGGCCCTGGTGGTGCCGGTGTTGGCCGGCGTACTGGCGTTGGAGCTGCGGTGGCTGGGGAGCGCAACCGTTCAGCCCCTGGCCTATGGCCTGGGGCAGCGTTGGGTCCAGTTGGCGGGGCTGTTGGTGGGCGCGCTCGGCATGCTCGCCCTAGGTCTCCTCGACGACCGCTACGAGCTACGGGCCAGCGCCAAGTTCGCCGGGCAAGTCCTGGTGGCGTTGGTCGTCGCGGCGTGTGGGGTGCGCATCACCCTCTTCATCCCTAGTCTCCTGGCCAGTTTCCTCCTCACCATGCTCTGGATCCTGGTCGTAACCAACGCCGTGAACCTCATGGACAACATGAACGGTCTCTGCGGCGGACTCGGCGCCATTGGCGCCTTCTGGTTCGGACTCAAGGCCGCCGCAGCCGGCCAGTATCTCGTCGCCCTCCTCGCATTCCTGGTCACAGGCGCGCTCTGCGGTTTCCTACCCCACAACTTCCCGCAAGCCAGCGTCTTCCTCGGCGACTCCGGGAGCCACCTGGTCGGGTACACCCTCGCCGTCCTGGCCATCTTGCCCCATTTCTACTCGGCGCAGAACCCGACCGCCTTGGCCGTGCTGAATCCCTTGCTCATCCTGGCTGTGCCGCTCGTGGACATGGCCTGGGTGGTGCTGCTGCGGTGGCGATTGCGCAAGCCGTTCTGGGTCGGCGACACTAACCACCTCTCGCACCGCCTGGTGCGCGCGGGGGCCAGTCCGACGCAGGCGGTGTTGTGGATCTGGCTGCTCGCTGCCCTCGCTGGGGCGGCGAGCTTCCTATGACCCAGGCTCCGCCCGCGGCTTACCCGCGACTCCAGCCTCCAGGGCGTCCACCTTCGCAGCGAGAATAAAATCGCTCTCCGTGAGCCCGCCGCTGCTGTGGGTCCAAAGCGTTAGGCGCACCAGGCCCCAGGCCAGGAACACGTCCGGATGATGCCCCTCCTGCTCGGCAAGTTCGCCGACCTGATTCGTGAAAGCGAGCGCCTGGCGAAAGTCGGGAAACGAGAACTCCCGCTCGAGCTTCTGGTCGGCAACGACCCGCCAGCCCTCGCGCAATTGGCGGCGATACCGCTCCAGAACCTCTCCCCTCAAGGGCGCGGCACCCGTCTCACAGGGCTCACAACGTCGGGCGGCCAAATCGGTGGGCATGGGCTGGCCGGATCGGCCCAAGCGTCCCCGCTCGGAGCTCGGTTTCACGCGCTTAACCGTTCAGCGTCCAACCCGGCCGATACGTCCGCCGCAGCAACTCGTTCGCCTCGGGACTGTCGGTCACCCGGCCGGCGGCGCCGTCGTACCGGATCTTCCGGCCCACCCGGTACGCCACCAAACCGAGCATCATCATCTCGATCATCGTGCCGCCGTAGTCGAAGTCGCACGAGGTCCGCAGGCTTCCCTTGCACGCATCGATCCACTCCTGCTGAAATCCGCCCAACGGCGGGATCAGCGTGTCTTTCGTCCGCCCCTTGTAGTAGGTCAGGTCCGCACCCTTGCCCGCGGGGATCAGCAGGCGCGAATCGAAATCGGCCACCAGATACCCTTTGCTGCCCTCGAAGAGCGCCCCGTGCCCGATCCTCCGGAGATCCACCCAGGACGACGGCGACTCCGGCATCAGCCCCCCTTGATACCAGGAAACGCGGATGGCCGGCCGCCAACGGTTGGCCGGATGCTCGAAGTGCGCCTCCAGCGCCACCGGGGTCACCTCGGGATGGAACGGGTCCCCTTTCGCCTCCGCGGAAATCGGCAGCGCCGCGTCGATCGCCTTCCAGGCCAGATCCATCGTGTGACTGCCCATATCGCCCACCTGGCCCGTGCCGAAATCCCAGTACATGTTCCACTGCAGACAGTTCATGCCCGGGCCACCCGAGAAATACCCCGCATTATACGGATGAAACGGCGACGGACCGACCCACAAGTCGTAGTGCAAATGGGCCGGCGGCTCGCCCTGCGCTGGCAGATAACCCGGCCGCGGGAGCTTCCGGTTGCCCCAAGC